>Ga0074045_10000191_pt1 | contig 57578 bp, 52 predicted proteins | sample BogForMeECP23OM2_FD_94442 | JGI IMG/M metagenome (GOLD analysis project Ga0074045, IMG submission 94442) | Bog forest soil microbial communities from Calvert Island, British Columbia, Canada - Bog Forest MetaG ECP23OM2 | ecosystem: Environmental > Terrestrial > Soil > Wetlands ... | reverse complement strand
GGCTAGGTCGCGGATTTCCGGGTTCTCGAAGATGCGGGCACGAACGTTTTCTTTTGTGGCTTGGAGCATGGCGTAACCGAGATCCTCGCCGGCCACGTAGAGACGGCGGAAGGGCTTGAGGAGGCGCAGGACAGGATAGACGACGGCAAAAATTTTGGGGAGACTCGACGACGGCCGAGCATCGATGAAGGCGGGACGCCAGCAGTCAGCGGCGAGGAGGTCGATCAATTCGATTTCGGTTTGTGCTTTCACGCGCGACCAGAACATGCGGCTGGAGGGACCAGTTCCCTGCCCGCTGATGTAATGGAATGCAGCGTGGGGAGAACGCATTTGCAACATATGTGCGGCGGCCAGCGTGTAGTCGTGCGTGATCTTTCGATACTCGTCTTTGGAAACTTGCGTGACGGAAACGCCGAGGCAGAACAGGCAGGCGTCGATGGAATCGAAAGCTTCGGCGACCGGCGAGTAGTTGAGAAAGTCACCGTGAATGACGCTGCGCAGTTTTGGGTTGGTGGCGAGGGGACGGCGCACGATGGCGCGGACCTCCTGGACTAGCGGCGTGGAAAGGCAAGCGGAGAGGACCGCACCGCCCGCGGAACCTGATGCGCCGAACAGGAGGATGTTCATAGGCCCATCATGCAGTGATATGCCCTGAGAATACAGCAAAGAAATTCGGAGTCCTCCGCGGCCGGACAGCAGAGCAAGCACTTCCGGCACGACTGAAATCATGCCCTCCCGCATTACATCATAAAACGGCGCCGCCAAAACCCATGAAAGGGAGATTCCTCACTCCCCAGACTCCGTTCGGAATGACAAAGTGAGGGCTCTGAGCAAGCCCTGCAGTCGTGCCCTCCCGGTACCACGAAAACGCCAAGAAAAGAGCGATTCCTCGCTTTGCTCGGAAGGACAATGTCTTACCTCGGAATGACAATTTCAGTTGGCTCATAAACTCGACAAGCTAATTCGCTGCGGGAGATTCGCTGCGCGTTTCGATGAGCGTGAGATTAACGGATTTTTTGTCGCCTTCTTCCAGGTGTATCGACTCGCCCTTGGGTTCATAGGGCCTTAGCCAATCGGGATCGAGCCAGTCGGCGCCGGAATCGGAATCTTCCGCGGTCTCCCAACTGAAAAGTTTGTAGTCACCTGGCGTAATGCCGGTCATGGTGAATTTCCCGTTTTGGTCAGTCACCGCCGTATCGTACCTATGCCGCGCGTCGCGATGCGGAGGATCAGGGACAAGTACAACGCTGGCACCAACGGCGGGAAGCGAATCGGCGTTGAGAACGACGCCAGCGAGCTGAGGCGCGCGCGAGCTCAACGTCAGTTCGAGGGACAATTCGGCACCCGGCTGAACAGCGAAGCCCGCGTCGCCTACTGCAGTTGTGCCATAACGAGCGGACTTCAAGAAGAACTTATCACGCATGCCCCGTGCAAAAACCGCAGCCCGGTAGGTACCTTCAGGAATATTCTTGAACCGAAACGTGCCGTCCTGCTTTGCCGATTGGCCGGGAACTCCAAACTCTTCGTCCCCGGCGGCCTCCAGAGTGATGAAGAGGTCATCAAAATCAATGGCAGGCGCTCCTTCGAAGATGACCCGGCCGGGAATATCTGCGCCCCGGGAAATCATGAGGGTGACGCCTTCCAAGTCGGAATTGCCAACATCCAATTGGCGACGCGCCGTGTGCATCTCCCTCGTTTCGCGGTCCAACCAATTCGCCGCAAGGACATAGGAACCGGGCGGCACGTTGGGGATCACGAAGTTGCCGTCTTTCATTTGGAAGTTGTCATTGATTCCGTGAAGAGCCTGCGCCAAACCTGAGCCACGAGGGCGGAGCGAAATGGTTCCCCAAGCAGAGGGAGCCACAGCCTGCGCACTGATTATCCTTCCGCTCACTGTGACCATGTGGGAAGGTCGCAAGAAGAAATCTACCCCGCGAATTTCGTCACCGGGTCCGACGGAAATTGCCTCAGCTTTCGACGTGTCGGTGGTGTTGGGATAGTAGCTGGGCAAATAACCGGGTTCTGGTTTTGACTTGGGCGCTATAGACATCCTGTGTGGACCCTCGTGGCGGTAGTTGGTCGCGATATAGTAGCGGCCGGGCGACAGATCGAAGATGCGAAATTCCCCCAGATCGTTGGTTGTGACCTGATCAAAGTTGCGTTCCTCGTTTCCCGGTTTCTTCGAAGCGCGATAGGTCATGACTTCAGCCTGGGGAACAGGCTCGCCATCTTCGTCGAACACGTGGCCGGAGATGACTGCGGTGCGCGCAAGTTTGAAAACCAAGTCGGTCATGCGCTGGCCGGCAGTCAAGGTCAGAATCGCGCCGGGACCGCTCACGGTCTTTTGGCCGTACTGCGCATCGACATAACCGTTGCGAGAGACCATCACGGCGTAGGAATCGGGAGGAATGTCCTCGATGAGGAAGTGGCCTTGTTCATCCGTGAGACAGAAGAGAGAGACGCCGTTGCTGCTGCGGGCGCGGAGACCGACCCTGGCTTTCTTGAGGGCTTCGCCTGTATCGCGGCGTACAACATTACCGGCAACGGTTGCGGTTTCCTTGTTGGGAGTTGGAGAGGTTGTTGGCGATTGTGCGCAGCGGAGGGGAAATGTGGACGAGGTGAGGAGGAGACACAAGATGGATAGCGATCTCATGTATGCCTTCGAGCCGACTGCGTGTGGCCCTATCATCACACAAAATAGGGGCGTGCAGAAGATGGGATGCGAGGTCAGCGAGGGGCGTATAACTGGTAGACCATGAAGTAGACGATCACGCCGGTGACGGAGACGTAGAACCAGAGAGGGAGGGTCCAGCGGGCGATGACGCGGTGCTGGTCGAAACGTTGGAGCCAGGCGCGACGCAGGGTGACGATGATCATAGGTACGATGACGATGGCGAGAATGGTGTGCGAGGTAAGCAAAGTGAAATAGACAGGGCGAATCCAGCCCTGACCCTGGAAGTGGATCACTTGATGGATGCGAAAGTGGTAGATGAGATAGGAAACGAGGAAGGCGCAGGAAACGATGAAAGCGGAAACCATGAGCTTTTTGTGGAGGGTGATCTTGCCGGAACGGATGGCGGAGTAGCCGGCGGCGAGGAGAATGGCGCTGGTGCCGTTGAGCGCGGCGTTGAGGGCGGCGTGGGACATGATGAACCTTTCGATTCGAGATGAGGTCAAAGGATATCAGTGATCAGGAAACAGTTTCCGAGACACGTGGAACGCGGCGGCTCGCCACCGCACTCCAAATCTCAGCGGGGGAGCTTGTCGTACATCATCAGGCCCAGCAGGATCGGGATGTGCATGACCGTGACGTGCATCAGCCACTTGGCGCGGCTATTGGTTTTGGCGTGGGCAGCCCAGAGGCAGACTTGCACCAACGCGGTGCAGGTGACCAGGGCGCCGAAGAAATAGAGCACGCCGGGAAAGCCCATGATGGCGGGCAGCAGGCTGACGGCTACCAGGGTGGCGGCGTAGAGGACGATCTGGCGAAAGGTACGCGTGCCGTCCTTATCGACGACCGGAAGCATCAGAATTCCGGCGCGCGCGTAATCTTCGCGGTACATCCAGGAAATGGCGTGAAAGTGCGGGAACTGCCAGAAAAACAGAATGGCGAAGAGCAGCCAAGCGCCGGCGTCCAGTTTGCCGGTGGCGGCAGCCCAACCAATCATGGGCGGAATAGCGCCGGGAATGGCGCCGATGAAGGTGGCCCACACGGTGCGCTTCTTTAGCGGGGTGTAGGCGAGCAAATAGCTGACGCTGGTGATTACGCCGAGCAGGCAAGCGAGATAGCCTGCGACGAAGTAGAGGTCGATTGCGCCAGCGATGCAGAGCACAACGCCGAAGCGCAGAGCCTCCGCGGGCGTGAGCTGGCCCGTGGGAAGCGGGCGAGACGCGGTGCGGCGCATGTAGCGGTCAGACTCGCGCTCGATGTAGTGGTTCAGCGCGGCGGTCCCGGCGGCAATCATCATGGTGCCGAAAACGACGTGGAGCATGTGCAGCCAATCGATAGGATCGCGAGCGCCCATGTAGAAGCCGGCGCCGGTGGTCATCAGCACAAGGAAAGAAACGTCGGGCTTGGTGAGCGAGATGTAAGCGCCCAGCTTGTTGGATTGTGTTAGCTCGGTAGTCCGGGCTGTGTTCATTGAGCGGGCACCTCTCCTCGCGTAGTGGCAAAGATCATTTCGCGTTTGCGGGGGACAAGACGATAACACAAAAGCACGGCGACGATAGAGGTGGCGAACAGGATCGCGCCCACAACGGTGTGAACCACGGTAAAGGCAACCATCACAGGCATGGGCTGGGGATCACTGGCGGTGGCAATGCGCGACCACAACGAGCCGAGGCCGAGGAGAATCTGTATGCCGACAATGGCGTGAAGCATCATGCGCACGCGGGAAATTTCCGGGACTTGGCCAAAGCGACGACGCAGCACCGAGGCGGTCCAGACGATCATGCCGAGAACAACGACGGAACCGATGACGTGGGGTTTCACGGAGACGTACTGGTGACGGAAGCCGGCGCCAGCGAGAACCTGCAGGAAAATCACGGCAGCATTGAGCGTGACAATCGAGTGGATCGGCGGGGAGCCTTGATCTTCGTATTGCGGGAGATTCTCCATCCACCAGTGGCTGGTGAAGAAGGCGATGCTGACCAGGATGGCAAACATGATTTCAGCGGTGCAGGCGTGCATCACCGGCAACCAGTAGTGGAGCAACTTCAGGACAGTGAGACCGCCGAGAATACCCTGAATGATTACGCCGCCAAGCGCGATAAAGCCGAGGGCGCGGAGCCAGGGACGCTCTTCTTTTTTCCAGATCAGTCCGGCAAGAATGGCGATGAACACGCCGAGGATGAAGGCAATCACGCGGTGGGAATGTTCATACAATGCGCCGCCGGTGAGCAAACGAAGTGGAGGAAACCAAGTGCCAAACGAAGTGGGCCAGTCCGCGACGGCCAAGGCCGCGTCTTTCGACGTCACCAAAGCGCCAGCGGTGAGCAGCAGCGTGGCCCAACACACTACGAAAATTGCGAATTTGTGAATTCCCGGATGATACGTCGCCTTCATGATTTCGGGCCCCAATTCCCGAAACGAGAATTATACCGCAAGGTGCGTCGGACCGGCGGCATAGCGCTCTGAACCGGGAAGAACTTTAGCAAGGAAGGATTGGAAACGGAAGATCGAATTCGAGGAGTGGCGACGGAGCGGAACAGCCTCACACACCTGAGGGCGTGAGCTACAGGATGGGCGATTAAAGCGGGGATAAAACCCAGAGCGCTACGTTGAAGACAAAGGCGCGCGTCGCACTCCGAGCAGAGGACTTTGGGAGGGATGTCGCCTCGATCCCTCCACTATGCGCCGGCTGAAAGGCACCGGCGCTCCGGTCGGGATGACAAGCGCGGAGAAGACGACCCAAGAAAAGAACCGGTCTAACGACCGGCCACCACAAAAGTAAAGACAAAAGCAGAGACAAGAGCGAAGGAAGGATTAGGCCCGCCGTTTGAAAGGCAAGCAACGGCCTCACTCTGAAGGAGCGAGTTACGGGGATTGGTCGTGGGGGACTTCGGCGGCGCGGAGGACCAGGTCTTTCAAGGCGCCGACGAAGAGGGGGGAGTCGCCGACGGCGGGCATCATCCGGAAACGGTCGATGCCCCATTTTTTGGCGTCGCCGCGGCCGTCGATGTTGATTTCGTGGAGCGTCTCGATGTGCTCGGTGACGAAGGAGATTGGCACGACGAGGGCTTCCTTGGCGCCTTCGTGGCCCAGGCGTTCGAGCGTGCCGAGGAAGGATGGCTCAAGCCACTTGGCGGGGCCGACTTTGCTTTGGAAGCAGAGGACGTGGGTGCGCGGCCAATTGGGAAAGCGCGCGGCTCCCTGCTCGCAAACCAGGCGCACGGTTTCGGCAACGTGGCGAGGGTAGGGATCACCTTTTTCGACCAGGCTCATGGGCAGGCCATGCGCGCTGAAGATCAGTTGAATGCGGGAGCTGTCGGGAAACTGGCGCAGAATTTTGCCGATGTTGGTGGTGAGTGCCTGGATGTAGAGCGGGTGATCATAGAAATGGTCGATGCTGCGCTCGGGAAGGTCGTCGTGAGGCTCACCGTAGACGCGGCGCCACTCTTTAAGGCTGCTCAGTGTGGTGGCGTAGGAATAGTGAGGATAGAGCGGGAGAAGAACGAGTTCATCGAGGCGGCCGGCGTTTTTGAGCGCGGCGACGGCGTCTTCGGTGAGCGGCTTCCAGTAGCGCATAGCAGTGACAGCAACGGGATCGATGTATGGCTGAAGCGCGGCGACGAGTCTGGTTCGTTGGCGCTCGGTGAGGATGCCAATCGGAGAACGGCGGCCGATCATGGCGTAACGCTGGGCAACGGGAACGCTGCGCTTCTTGGCGATGTAGCGGGCGAGAGGGCCACGAATGAAATTGATGGGACCGAGGGGAATGATGTCGGGATCAAGAAAGAGATTGCGCAGGAAGGGTTCGACGGTATCGAGGGAATCCGGGCCGCCCAGTTGGAAGAGGACGATGCCGACGCGTTTTTTGGTATTCACAGTCACTGATTTTGTCACATTCTTCTTCCGCTAGGTTCAGCCACAACAGAAACATACTCGGAATCCTCAGGGGCTGAAGCGCATTTTGTGTGGCTTCGAATATGTCGGACCTGAAGGTCCGACCCCCTAAACCAAGACCCGCGAAACCCAAGAACCGACCTGACGGGGCCGCGACAGAGGCCGGACAGATCACTTGGCGCGCGGGAAAGAGTTTTTCAGGCGCTCGATTTCGGAACGCAGAGCGGAAGTGCGCTTGACGATGGAGAGCAAAAAGACGAAGAAGATGCCCCATCCGATGATGTACGCCGCAAAAACGCTGTCCAGGTTTTTCACTGTGCCTCCGCTTCCCGCTGAAGAAGATCGACATCGTGCCGCAATTTCTCAAGGATGTAGCGTTCGACAATCAGAAACGCAACAAATACGTGCATGACGAAAACGTTAAAGAAGAAGACTTTGCTCATGGTGGGGTCAAGACCGGAGCCCGAGCCACCCATGATGACCGGTGCGGGATGCTGGGTGCGCCACCAGCGAATGGAAAAAAAGACCAGCGGAACATCGAGAAAGGCGAAAACGCCGAAGAGAGCGCTGAGGAGTGCGCGGCGGCCGGGCTCCTCGATGAGAGAACGCAAGAGCAAGTAGGAAACGTAAAGCAGCCAGAGCACGAAGGTGGAAGTCAGGCGGGCATCCCAGGTCCACCAAATGCCCCAAACGGGATGAGCCCAAATGGGCCCGGTGATGAGAACAATGGTGATGCAGGCCAGGCCGACTTCAGCACAAGTGACGCCGAGCCAGTCGTATTGTTGACGACGCTTCCAGATGTAAAGAAGGTTGGCCACGAAGCAGACGAAGAAAACCATCTCGCCGGCCCAGGCGGTGGCTGCGTGAAAATAAAAGATGCGCTGAATGAGGCCCATGGTGCGTTCCGTGGGAGCCACGAAGAAATTGGCGTAGGCAGCCGCAATCAGGAGCAACACAGCCACGGCGCCGAAGAGAATGCGTTTTGCCATCACGGGTCATTCCTCCAGAAAATATTGGCCGAAAAGCCATAAGGCCGTCAAAAAGATCAGATCAAAAACTCCCAGGAAAGCAATTCCCTTCCATTGTACGACTGGGTTGCGGTCGAGCAGGCCAGCGGTGACGATAGAGCTGACCACGAGAACGGGCGTAAGAAGGGGCAAGAGCAGCAGCGGGAGCAGGAGTTCGCGCATGCGGGCTTGCGCGGAGATGGCCGAGATCGCAGTGCCGGTAATAGCGATGCCGAGGCTGCCAACAAAGAGGACAAGGACGAGAACAGGAAGGTCCGGGAGAACGGGAATGTTGTAAAAAACCGCGACGATGGGAAGCATGACGAGTTCCGTGAGCAGAAGGAAGAGGGTGTTGGCGGCAAGTTTGGCGAGGAAGATGGAGAAAGGGTCGCTGACGGCGAGACGGAGCGAGCTGAGGGTATCGTTGACCTGTTCCCGCAGGAAGCATGACTGAAACATTAGGGAAGCAGCAAACAGGATAGCCAGCCAGAGAAGCCCGGGAGCGAATTGACGGGCTTCTTCGGTACCGGGATTAACGGTGAAGCTGAAGAGCACGAGAACGATGACGATGAAGACGCCGGTGGTGGTGAGGAGTTCGCGGGAGCGGAACTCGGTACGAAGTTCCTTGCCAAGGAGGACGGAGGTGTTGGAAAGGAGGCTCACGGCGGGTCAGGCGGCTCCGAAGGTGAGGACGGAATGGAGCGAGGCGCCGCCAGTGCTGGTGTCGGCGATGATTTTTCCTGCATCGATGTGAACGGCGCGGGTGGCGAGAGCGGAAATTTCCGATTCGCCGTGAAGACTCATGAGGATAGTGCCGCCAGCGCGGTGCATTTCGCGAAGAGCATTGGCGAGCCAAGTGATGCCGAGAGGGTCGAGGCCCGTGGCGGGCTCGTCAAAGAGCAACACCGAAGGGCAATGAATGAGCGCACGGGCGATGGCGATGCGCTGGCGCATGCCGCGGGAGAAAGTGCGGACGAGGGAGTCGCGACGCTCGAAGAGGCCGACTTCACGAAGCAGATCTTCGGCGCGAGCGGCGGGATTGTCGACCTTTTGAAGTTTGGCGAAGAGGACGAGATTTTCTTCGGCGGAGAGTTCATCGTAGACCATGGTGGAGTGACCGACATAGCCGGGGCGGCCATTGGAAGTGTTGGGAGCGGCGCCGGGGAACGTCAACTTGCCGGCTGTAGGCAGAACAATTTGCGCAGCGATGCGCAGAAGGGTGGTCTTGCCGGAGCCGTTGCGTCCTGCCAGGACGACGCATTCGCCGGGAGCGATTTCCAGGGAGACGTGGCGAAGAGCGTAGAGGCCGCCATAACGCTTATCGACGTTGTCAAAGCGAAGGCCGGTTGGAGGTAGAGTTGTCGCAGTCACGGGAGAAAATAGCAAAACGGCTAGCCGCGGACGAGATCGCGCAGGAGCTTTTCAACGCGCGTCTTTTCGCGGGCGTAATCTTCATCGGAAATCGTGCCGGCTTGCTTGCGCAATTCCAGGCGAAAAACTTCGTCTTTCAGCGTGTCGAGGCTGGAGTTCACCTGCGCGTTGACCGACGCGACCGAAGCAGCCAACACCGCCGCCGAAGCCGATGTAGTCGAGGCATCCGGTGTTGGGGCGTGCGCCGGAGCAGGAGCCGGGGCCGGTTTGGCCTTCGCTGATTTTTTCTGCGCAGCAGGGGATGCCGCGACGTCGACTTCGTCCGCCGGACCCTGCACAACCACGACTTGCTTGCGGCTTAAGAGGATTGCGAGGCCAGCGAAACCAGCCAGCAGCAGAATCAGCAAAGGCCACTTGAACTCGTTTAGGCGACCAGGCACGGCTTGCACGTCCTGGGTTTGCGTGCGCGAGTTCCCTTCCTGCGGCATTCCGCCCTGGCCTGTGCCTTGCCCGTCGCCAGCACCCGCGTCAGCGGCTTGCGGCGCGGCAACACCGGATAGCTTCACCGTGAAACTGGCTTTTGCGGCTAGCGGCTCATGTGTGAACAGAAACATGCCTTCTTGTTGGCCTGCAGCGGTTAGGCCATCGCCGGTCACAGTGACTCCGGGAGGAACAACAACGAGCGTATTCACGCCGGGATAGACGGCGGTGAGCTTCAGAGATGTGGCGCTGGCGGAATACGGTATTTCGTATGAGAGACGGATGGAAGTGTCACCCGGACGAAAAGGATACGCGATGGCGATGTGCCCCTTGCCCATGTCGATAGATGCCTGCTGAACAGACATGCCCGAGGCGTTGACGGTAGAAACCTGTTGAAGCGTGGCTTTTTCCGGAATCGTAAATTCGAAGTTGCCCTCGTTACGGAAGTAGGCTTGCGGCGGCTGTGAGGCGTTGCGAACGACGTACTCTTCGGCGCCGATCAGTTTGTCGTTGCCGGGCTGAAAAATGATGATGTGGTTGGCGATGGAGACGCTCTTGATGTCTTTGGAAAGTTCGTAGATTTCGACTTCGACGTTGGGCCGGCCGGGAGGAGCAAAGGTATTGTAGCTGACGTCGTGATAGGTGGCGCGAACGAGGATGGGCGCCGTGCCGATGGCATCATTGGTGATGGTGAAGTGTCCCTGGGCATCGCTCCGGGAGGAGCCGAGTTCGCGCATGCCCTGAGTGGGGCTCAGTAACGTCAGATCGATGTTCGGCGTCGCTTTGCCGGTGGTACGATTGATCACCGTACCGCTAAGCGTGCCGGCATGAGCGGCGGCGGCGAGAAATCCTGTGAGTGAGAGGGAAAGAAGGCGCGGCCAAATAGCCTTCATCGAGCGCCCCGCTCCACGGTGGCCGGGCGAGCAGGACGCGGGCGGCGCACCTGTGATTCAGTGACTTGTTCAATTTCAGTGAGTGCCATTGCGGCTTCATTCTCCAGGATGTTTTTCATGGATTCGTAGTCGCCTTCGGAATATTTTCCGGAGCGATACTCGAATTTCAGGTCGCGCAAGTTGTCGTAGATGGCGTCGCGGCGCTCGAGAAGTTGATCGAGTTTGGTGCGGTGCGGCGCCAGGTCGGAGGCGTCGGGATGGATGTAGAAGACGAAAAGGAAAACGGCGGCAGCCAGGCCCAGGCAAGCACCGAGGACGGCGTAGTCCGCAGAGGAGGCTTCGAGGAGCAGGAGTGTGAGGGCGAGGGGCATAGCTGTTAGTCCTCTGTGTCCCGGGCGGCTTGGGCGCGGAGACGATCGAGCGACTCGTTGGAGATTGTGGGGCCCGAACCAGATGTCACGATTGGCCGCGGCTTCAACCACTTTTTGATGATAAAGGCGACCAGCGCAATGCCGAGAATCGCGTAGAAAAACGGCATAACCCAGGCGACCATTCCGAAGCCACGCTTGGGCGGCTCGACGTATACGATGGCGCCATATTGATTCACGAAAGCCTGGATGATCTGCTCTTGCGTTTCGCCTTTGGCCAGATGCGCGTCAACATCGTTCAGCATGCCCTTGGCAGTTTCGCAGGGGCCAGAAAATGCGCCGCCCGGATGTGAGCAACCGCCCGCACTCATGTCGCAACCGCGGCACATGCACTTCAGGTGCATGCCGATTTGCTTGGCTTGATCGGAATAGGCATGGAGATTTACGGCCACGAGCGGCACGATCGCCAAGCTCAGTATGAGTGCGAGGAAGAAAAGTCTGCGCGGCTTAGGACGCATGTCGTGAATCTGGGCAGTGAGAAATCCCGAGGCCCTGCCATTTGCCAATTTACTTCTAGTCATGGCCTTCTCCCAGAGTGACAGATGGATTCAAAGCAGGAACTACGGGAGATGGCGCGGGCTCAGGGACGGCAGAGAGAGCGATTGCGGCGCGGCGATTCGGCGCAAGCGCGAGCAACGTGCCGAAGACCACGATGCAACCGCCCAGCCAGATCCATTTCACCAGCGGATTCAAGTAAGCGTGAACGACAGGCATGTTGGTGTCCGGGTCCTGGCCGGAGTAGACAACGTAAAGGTCTTCGCGCAGCGAGGAATAAATGGAGACCATGGTGCCAGATTCCTGATTGTCACCCTGGAAGCGGCGCTTTTCGGGATAGAGCAACATCATCTGCTTATTGTTCTTGAGGACTTCGATGATCATGCGCTGCGCGGTGTAGTTCTTTTCAGCGGTGGCGTCGGCGCTCTGCAGGACCAGGGTATACGGGCCAATCTGCATGGAATCGCCCATATTCATGGACTTCAGCACGTCTTTGTTGAAGGCGGCGCCGGCCAGGCCGACGAAGATCAGGACCATGCCGAAGTGAATGACGTAGCCGCCATAGCGGCGGGTATTGCGCATGGCGAGTTCGTGCATGCCCATGATGATGTTCATGCCGCTACGGGCGGAGATGACTTTGCCGCCGCGATAGAACTCCATGAAGATGGTCGCTGCAACGAAGACGCACAGATACAAGCACACGAGCGACCAGGCCGCGCGGTAGCCGAGAAGATAGAAGATCACGGTTCCGACGATGCCGATCATCAGCGGCCAACCGAAGTTGCGCTTCATGCTGTCGGGAGAAGTCTTTCGCCAGGCGAGAAGCGGGCCAACGCCGGTAAGAAACAGGATGGCGAGGCCAATGGGAATCATAATCTTGTTAAAGAATGGCGCGCCGACACTAATGCGCGAACCGGAAAACCACTCAGAGAAGACCGGGAAAAGCGTGCCGGAGAGAACGGCGAGACAGGCAACGAGAAAGAGCAGATTGTTGAACAGGAAGCTGGACTCGCGCGAAACAAGAGAGTCGAGATGATTCTCGCTGGCCAGATAATCGCGATTCTTGATGTAGGCCGCGAAGCACACGACCAGGATGATGGCCATGAAGCCGACAAACCATGGACCGATTTGCGAGTTGGCGAAGGCATGGACAGAACTGACCACGCCGCTCCGCGTAAGGAACGTGCCGAGAATACAGAGCAGAAACGTGGAGAACACCAGCCAAACGTTCCAGACCTTCATCATGCCGCGTTTTTCTTGCATCATGACGGAGTGAAGGAAAGCCGTGCCTGTAAGCCAAGGCAAGAGTGAAGCGTTTTCCACCGGGTCCCAACCCCAGTAGCCGCCCCAGCCGAGGACCGCGTAAGCCCAATGTGCGCCGAGGAGAATGCCGAGCGACTGGAAGCACCAGGCGATCATGGTCCATTTGCGCGTAAGGTGAATCCACTTTTCGCCGGGATAGCGCGCCAGCAAGGCCGCAAGCGCAAAGGCAAACGGAATGGTGAAGCCGGTATAGCCGGAATAGAGGTTCGGCGGATGAATCACCATTTCCGGATATTGCAGAAGAGGATTCAGGCCGTTGCCGTCCATGCGGACAAACGGAGCCATGACACCGCTGACGTTGACGGCGGCAAGAGTCTTGAACGGGCTTTCCACGAAATTGTTCAGAGTGAGGAAGAAAATCTGCACGCCGGCGAGGACCACGCCGACATAGGGCATCAGTTCGCCGTTCTTGTTGCGATAGGCGATCAGAACCGAGATGACGTAAACGGAGAGGAGGCAACTCCAGAACAGCAGCGAGCCTTCCTGGCCCGACCAGAGCGCGGCGACCTTATAGAAAGTGGAGAGATCGCGATTGCTATGCGACACAACGTAGGCGACGGAGAAATTGTCGGTGAACAGCAGGTATTCGAGGCTCACAGTGCCGAGAAAGACGAGGACGCAAGTGGCAATGCCGGCCTGGCGAGTGCTCTTAACCAAGAGAGGGTGGCGCGTTTTGATCGCGGCGATGCCGCCGACGAACGCGTAAACCGCACAAACAAACGCAAGCAGAAGAGCAAATGATCCAAATACATCCATACCTTCCGTCTCTCCCCGGTTAACTTTTTGCGCTGGCCACGCTACATACTGCTTTTTTGTTGTGTGTCAGCAGTTGGAACGGGCTTGTCCCCACCTGGCGCCGCTTCATACTTGGATGCGCATTTCGCCTGTACGTGTTCGGCGACGAACCGGCCGTCGTCACCTGGACGGCCTTCCACGAGAGCTTGCGATTTGTCGACAAAGGTATCGGGCAACGGATCGGTGCCGATGTAGCTTACTGGCAGTTGCTTACCCTGCTCTTCCAAAACAAATTCCACGCGGCCAGCGGTGTGGCGAATGCTTCCCGGCGCGACAGTGCCAGCCAAACGCATGCGATGCGAGCGCGCCGAACCCTGAAGGGTCTGGTATTCAGCGATGGTGTGGTAGTAGGTCTTGCTCTCACCGTAGCCCAGCCAAGCGAGGAAGGACAAGGCAAAAACGATTACACCGATACCGACTCCGAATTTAGCGCGTTGCTGCACAAATCACCTCTGCCGCTATGCGTCTTCTGGGCCGAAATCCTATCATACCGAAGAACTTGTGCCCGCGGATGGAAGAATGCGTTAAGGCGTCACTTTTATCAGTGACGGCCATCACAATGAAGCGCCGGATCGCGCACCTTGCAACGCCAGGCGAAACGCTGCAATTTCGTTCTCTCCATCCTTCTTCATGATCTCGAAGGGCTTATCCAAGTGTAACAGCACCGGACAGCCGAGAAACGATTCGGTCAATTCCCCTGCCACGTCCTGCAATTCCGCTGAGATCAGCACCACACGCTTGGGCTTCAGCGAGCGGCGAATCCGAGCAGTCGCCAGTGGCAGATGCGCCACCAAACGGCTTCTCATCCGCTCTTCGGTAAGACTGGGTTGGTCCAGAGAACATTCCAACAAATGCATCAAGAATAGACCGCGCTTCTGGAATTCACCCAGATAGCTAGCTGGTGACTTTTCTTCCCAAGGGATTTGAAGGGCGTCGAGGAGGTTTGCGGCCTCGCCATCCGGCGGCAGGACCTCGGAATACAGAAAAGAGGAGTCTTGGGCGGGAGGAAAAGCGCTGAGGAGCAAGGTTTGGATGTGAACCGGGCGATGGCGAGTGGACCATTCCAGGCGCTGAAGGCGACAAGCAAAGTGATCCGGAGAGCCTGGCTGACCGCAGCCATCGCAAGGCAAAAAGGACGTGGTACTCATGCTATAGGGAAATCGTAGAGCAGAACGGCGCGGGAGGCAAATGGGTCCAAGTACAGGGCCTGGACAGGGGCTGGACAGATGTAAGAGTCGCCAATTGAATGGCTTAAGCCAGGCGGTGGCGCGGCAGGATCAGGAGCAAGAAGAGGAACCGGAGAGTGCAACCGCCGGGCGAGCGATCTAAACCCCTGTGCTGGAAAAAAAGTTGCGCGGGGCAGCGCTATTTTATTTGGAGGCCGTAGCGTGGGCAGCGAGCTTGGAGCGCAGACACCACTTCAGCTCCTGGCTCATTTCCGTGACTTCCATGCCGGGCATGACGATGAACTTGCAGGAGAGCATCTCGCGAGGCTCGTCGTCGTCGGGCAGTTGACAGGTGACGCGACAATACTCGCAATCCTGATTCCAGCAGAAACGGCCGTACGGGATGGTCTCCGGACTGATGAACTGGAAGCACCGAAGCAGCGAGTTGCGTTCTGGCACCTGGAATTTCTTGCCGAGGATGGTGATGTCCACGAGCTTTTCGTACGGACGGAACGGTTCCGACATGGTGTGGCCTGTCCTTTGGGCGGCGGGTGCTTATTCAGATTAAGTCGAGCGACGACCAGGAACAACGATTGGATGAGCGGTACGTTGCGAATGTGCTACGGGGGTGGCCGAGGACCGGTTACTTGAGGATGTCGAAGAACTGGCACATGTGGCGAAACTTCTGATAGCGGGAATCGACTAGCTCTTTGGCGGGTTGATTCGAGAGGGCCAGGAGCTGGCGTTCGAGGACTTCGCCGAACAGCTTGGCCGCGGCTTCGTGGTCGGCGTGAGCACCGCCATCGGGCTCGGGAATAATTTCATCGATAATGCCTAGCTCTTTTAAGTCGTTGGCCATGATCTTCATGGCGATGGCGGCAGTTTCCGCCTTGGTGGAGTCGCGCCAGATGATGGAGGCGCAACCCTCAGGTGAAATCACCGAGTAGAAGCCATTTTCGAGGATATTGACGCGGTCGCCGATGGCGATGGCCAGAGCGCCACCTGAGCCGCCTTCTCCCGTGACGGTAACGATGATGGGAACCGGGAGGCGAGCCATCTCCAGGAGGTTGCGCGCGATGGCTTCGCCCTGGCCGCGTTCTTCGGCGTCGATGCCGGGATAAGCGCCGGGAGTATCGACGAATGTAAGCACGGGGCGATTGTATTTGGCCGCCAGCTTCATGATGCGCAGAGCTTTGCGATAACCCTCGGGCTTGGGCTGGCCGAAATTGCGGATGACGCGCTGCTTGGTGTCGCGGCCCTTCTGGTGGCCGATGATGGCAACGGGGCGACCGCGAAACTTGCCCATACCGGCGATGAGGGCTTTGTCGTCGCCAAAGCCGCGGTCTCCGTGCAGTTCAACGAAGTCGGTGATGAGCAGGTTAATCCAGTCCATCGTATAAGGCCGCTGCGGGTGCCGAGCGATCTGGGCGCGCTGCCACGGGCCCATGTGCGCATAAAACTCGCGGCGAAGTTCAACGACCTGCAACTTCAGGCGCTCCAGCTCCGCTTCGCCACCGTCGGTGCTGGCCAAGCGACGTAATTCCTCGACGTCCTTCTCAAGCCGGTCGATTTCCTTCTGGCGCTCTACCGCGGTCGCGTTTTTTTTTTCTCTAGCAGCACACATTACGCCACCATCTGGATGGCCTGCTGGCCGCAAATCTTGCGCACGGCGTCGACAAGCTCGGGCTGAACACGCACCCGTTGCTGAGACTGTAGCATGGCCACGGTGCCGTCGGGCGAGCGCAGTTCAAAGATGACAACACTGGGGCCGGGGGCCTTGGCAAAAAGCGCCTCGAGCCGCTCCATGGCGTCTTCGCTGAGCGTTTGCATGTCCACGCGGACCCGGAATTCGGAAGCCGCCGCGCGTTGCGCGAGATCCTGAAGGCGGCGGGCCTCCTGCAGGGAAAGGCGTGTGCCAGCTTCTTCGATCTGCACCTTTACTTTGAGAAGCAGGGGGGTGCCGGGCTTCAGAATATTTTCCAGGCGCGCAAAGCTCTCCGGAAACGTGAGCAGTTCCTGCACGCCGGTCATATCCTGCAGGGTGAAGATGGCCCAACGGGCGCCCTTGCGCGAGCGCATTGGCCGTGTGCCCACGATCAAGCCCGCGACCATGAGTTCCTTCCCGTTGCGCTGCCCTTCCACCTGCTCGAGCGAAAGGACGCTCATTTCTTTCAGGAGCGAGCTGTATTTTTCCAGTGGATGGCCGGAAACGTAGAAACCGAGCATGGCATATTCGCTGGCCAGGCGTTCTTCTTCGCTCCACGGGGGAGCATCGCGCAACTCGAAGTGCACCTTGGGCTCAGAACTGCCACCGCCGAAGAAGAGGCCGTGCTGGCCGGATTCCTTGGAGCGCGCAGCTCGTTGCAGAGCGTTGATGGCGTCATCGACCGAGGCGAGCATTTGCTCGCGGCCGCCAAGGGAATCGACGGCGCCAGATTTGATGAGGCTTTCAAAAACGCGCTTATTGAGGAATCGAGTCTCAATGCGTTCGCAAAAATCGTAGAGAGACTTGAATTCGCCGGCGTTGAGGCGGGATTCGCGGATGGCCTTGGCGGTGTTCTCACCGACGTTCTTGATCGCGGCGAGCCCGAAGCGAATGGAATCGCCGACGGGCGTGAAGTACAGATCGCTTTCGTTCACATCGGGAGGAAGGATGGAGATGGCCATGCCGCGGGCTTCGTTGATGTACTTGACAGCCTTCTCGGTGTTGCCGGTTTCCGAAGTGAGCAGCGCGGCCATGAATTCCACCGGGTAGTGGGTCTTGAGGTAGGCGGTCTGGTAGGCGAGCAGGGCATAGGCGCAAGAGTGCGACTTGTTGAAGCCGTAGCCTGCGAACTCCTCCATCAGGTCAAAGATGCGCTCGGCCTTCTTTTCCGGGATTTTGTTTTTGGCGCAGCCAGCAAGGAATTTGGCGCGCTGCGCGGCCATTTCTTCCTTTTTCTTTTTGCCCATGGCGCGGCGAAGGATGTCCGCTTCGCCCAGGGAGAAACTGGCCAGGCAGTTGGCGATTTGCATCACCTGTTCCTGATACAGGACTACGCCGTAGGTTTCTTCCAGGATGTCTTTGAGCTGAGGAAGCTCGTAGGTAACTTTGGTTTTGCCGTGCTTGCGATTGATGAAATCGTCGATCATGCCGCCCTGAATGGGGCCGGGACGATACAGAGCGTTGAGAGCGGTGAGATCTTCGACGCGCGAAGGATGGTAGCGACGAAGGATGTCGCGCATGCCGTGCGATTCAAACTGGAAGATGGCGGTGGTGTCGCCGCGGGAAAAGAGTTTGTAGGTGGCTTGGTCGTCGAGCAGGAGATTATCGATCTCGATTTTAACGCCGCGATTCTTCTCGATCATTTTCACTGTGTCGAAGAGCACGGTAAGGGTGGTAAGACCGAGGAAATCCATTTTGAGCAGTCCGATGCGCTCAAGCGCGGTCATGTCGTACTGCGTGGTGATTTCGTCGCGGTTGGTCTTGTAAACGGGGACCAGTTCCGTGAGCGGCTGCGGAGAGATGACCACACCGGCGGCGTGAGTGGAGGCGTGGCGCGAAAGGCCTTCCAGACGCATGGCCACCTTCATCAAGTCCTTAAACTTCTCATCGCCATCGATGGCCGCCCTCAGCTGAGGCGATTCTTCGAGAGCATCCTTCAATTCGATGCCAAGTGTGGTGGGGATGAGTTTCGCGAGGCGGTCCACTTCACCGTACGGGATATCCATGGCGCGGCCGACGTCTTTCACCGCGGCCTTGGCGGCCATGGTGCCGAAGGTGATGATCTGCGAGACGTTTTCCCGGCCGTATTTGTGCGTCACGTAATCGATGACCTCGCCGCGGCGGCGCATGCAGAAGTCGATATCGATGTCGGGCATGGAAACGCGCTCGGGGTTCAGGAAGCGCTCGAAGAGGAGATTGTACTGGAGCGGATCCACGTCCGTGATGCGCAAGGCGTAGCTGACCAAGCTGCCGGCGGCGGAACCGCGGCCTGGGCCTACCGGGACTTCCTGAGCGCGCGCGTAATGGATAAAATCCCAAACGATCAGGAAGTAGCCTTCGTAGTGCATCTTCTTGATCATTTCGATTTCAAACGAGAGGCGGCTCTCGTATTCCGAGAGTGGATGGCGGAGCGCGCCCTGTTTCGCGAGCTTTTCGAGATACGGAACGCGTTGCGCGAAGCCCGTGCGGGCAACTTGCTCAAAATAGCTCCCCGGCGTGTGGCCTTCCGGAACCCTGAATTCCGGCAAAGCGTTGGGAATGCGATCGATCTTGACGTTGCAACGAGCAGCGACATCGACCGTACGGCTTAAAGCGTCAGGCAATTCACCAAATACTTTTGCCATTTCCACTGCGCTCTTGAAGTAGAACTGGTCGGTGGCAAACTTCATGCGATGGGTGTCGCTCATGGTCTTGCCGGTCTGTATGCAGAGCAAGACCTCTTGCGCGTGAGCGTCTTCGTGGTGGAGATAGTGGCAATCGTTGGTGACGATCAGCGGGATACCGGTTTCCTTCGACAGGCGAACGAGGTCGCGGTTCACGCCCTTTTCAATTTCCAGGCCCTGGTCCTGAACTTCCAGGAAGAAATTTCCTTTGCCAAAAATGTCTCGAAGGCGGTAGGCGTTTTCGCGCGCCTGGTCAAAGCGATCTTCGACAACGGATTCGGTCACCGGGCCGCGCAAGCACGCCGAAAGAGCAATCAAGCCTTTGTTGTGCTTCGCAAGCAGGTCGTAGTCGATGCGCGGCTTGTAGTAGAAGCCTTCGAGGAATCCCGCGGAGACCAGCTTGATGAGATTGTGATAGCCCTCGAGATTTTCGCAAAGGAGCACCAGATGGTTGCTGCCGCGCGCGCCGGGCTCGATTTCACCTTGATCGCCATTGGGGAGCGCACGCACCGGCGTGGACTTTTCGCCGCGATCGTGGCGGCTGCCCTTGGCGACGTACACTTCGCAGCCGATGATGGGCTTGACGTCGCGTTTGCTGGCTTCATAAAAGAAATTGGCGGCGGCGAAGAGGTTGCCGTGGTCGGTGATGGCGACGGCAGGCATCTTCTGGCGAGAAGCTTCATCGAGCAACTCGGTGGTTTCGCAGGCACCATCGAGAAGACTGAAGTCCGTGTGGACATGCAAGTGAACAAACTGCGGTTGGCCCATGGAATTTAATTGTAAATCTGCGGGGGCAGAAATGCGAACCGGATTAACGGGATTGTGGATAACTTCGGAGCGAAGTCCGTACGCGACCGAGAAAGCAAGCTCGATTGTTCCGAGTGTCTGGCGATCGAACCTAGACCACAATGGTCAGGCCGGGTTTGGTGATCTGATAAGACTCGCACTCTTTGCTGGAATCCGGAATGGTCAGGCTGTGTCCGTTTGAGAGCCCAAGAGTGACGTCACCATTTATGTTGAAGGCGGGTTCAAATACTTTGACGGCACAGTTGAAGGGGCTTGGAAGCCTGAACCGGGTTCCGTCCACATCGCAGCTTCCACGGTAGAAAGCGAACTGAGTCTGGAACGCACCAATCGCCACTTGAATGACTTCGCGGCCATTCAGAAAACTCAAATCGATGTCTCAGTCCATACATCCCTGTGTCTTCGAAAAAAGGACCCCCGCGTCGGTTGGTGCCGGTTACTTCTTGGCTTTCTTTTTGGCGGCGGCGGCTTTCATGCCGGCTTGGAACTTTTCCTTGGCCGCTCGCTTGGCGCTGGCGGCCGCTTGTTTCGTCTGCGGAGCTGCGGGCGCAACGGGCTTCTCCACGCTCTTGGCGGGCTTCTTCTCTTTTTCCTTTTTCTTGGGGGCTTCCTTGATGCCGGAAAGCTTACGAAGCATTTTTTCGCGCTCTTCGGGAGTCTTGCCGCGGCCATTGAGCTGAGCGGCGAAGACGTCTTCGAGAACCTGATCGAATTTCGGACCGCGCGGCATGCCCAGGGCTTCCAGTTCATTGGTGACAGCGGGAAGAGCGATGCGGATGGGGCGCCACTTGTGGAGGAAGGCTTTCAGTTTGGAGACGGCCGCGGACTTGTTGGATTCCGCGAGGATGTACGCGACGTACTCCATGGGCAATTTCTCGATGAAATGGTAGGCATCGATCGGGCTGTTGGTTTTCTTCCCGGTGAGTTCCTTTTCCGCAGCGGCGACTTTCTCCGGGAAGCTCTCGAGCGTGTCAATTTCCGCGGCACGGAACCCCAGCTTGGAAAGCACGTTGCCCATTTCGCGGTCTTTCAGACGGCTAAGAATCGCGAGCATCATGGGGCTGGCCAGGCGTGGCCGAAATCCCGCCATGAACAGGTCGTCGCGAACCTTGATGAGCCTGGAAATGGCTTCGTAGTCCGGATGTTTTTTGGCGAGCAGCGGATGAACACGTTCCAGAAGATCGTGCTGTTCCCACTCTTTGAGGATCAGGTGAGGGCGTTCTTCCTTGGCGAGGGAGCGAAGTTCGTCGCCGGCGTCCTCCGGGAGGATGGTGGTCTGCAATTCCCTTTCGATGGCAAGATTGAACCATTCCTGGGTGCGAGATTCGAGCTGGTAACCCATGCGAGCGGCGAAGCGGAGCGCGCGCAAAAGACGAACGGGCTGATTGGTGAACGCATGGATGGTGAGGGCGCGAACTTCGCCGTGCTCAATGTCCGAGAGGCCATTGGTGGGATCGAGCAGGAGTCCGCGAGACGCCGGATTCAGGGAGATGGCGATGGCGTTGAGAGAAAAGTCGCGCCGGCGCAGATCCTCCATGATGGATGACCAGCGAATTTCGGGGCGCGTTCCCGGGCGCACGTAGTGGTCATCGCGCGCGGCGGAAATGCTGCCCTCGCAATCCCCGGCGAACAGCAATTCGACGTGGCGGTGCTTTTCGTCCTCGGAAAGGACTTTGGCGCCGCCCTTCTCCAATTCGCGCGTCACCTTAGAGGGATTGCCCTCGACGGTGAAGTCCAGGTCGCGCAGCGTGGCGCCGGTAATGAGATCGCGGACGGTGCCTCCGGTGAGATAGACGTTGAAGCCCATGGCCGCGGCGAGTTCCTGCACGCGCAGCATGGCGGCGCGTTGTTCAGGCGTAAGCCTGCTTTCAAGTAAGAAGATGTAATCGGGCATTGCGCTCCTTCCGATTCAGGGTGTCGTCCCTTGGGACGTCGCACCCGCGATACGAAACTGCCCGCACGCTAAGCGCGCGGGTGATGAGCCTTGTAGATCTGCTTCAACCGCTCCTCCACGACGTGGGTATAGATTTGCGTCGTGGAAATATCGGAATGCCCCAGCATCAACTGCACGGAGCGCAGATCGGCGCCACGTTCCAGGAGATGCGTGGCAAAACTGTGCCGCAACATGTGCGGTGTAAGAGAAGAGCGCAGCCCAGCCTTGCGCCCGTAGGCAGAGAGTATCTTCCACACGCCCACGCGGCTGAGAGGAGCGCCGCGGCGATTAATGAACAGCGTGGTGGCCAGGGCCTGCTTGCCCTTGCCAATCAGCTTGGGGCGAGCATCGCGCAGAAAGCGCTCGACCAGCGCGAGAGCTTTCTTACCGATCGGGACAATGCGCTCCTTGTCGCCCTTGCCGATACAACGCACGCAGCCAACGGCAGTGTCGAGATCCATGACGCGAAGAGAGACGAGTTCGGAAACGCGAAGGCCGGTGGAATAAAGAACGTCGAGCATGGCATGGTCGCGCAGGCCCAGAGGCGTCTTGTCGTCGGGCTGTGCCAGAAGGCGTTCGATTTCTTCGAGGCGAAGATAGCCAGGGAGAGAACGGCGAATCTTCGGCGATTCCAGGTTCATGGAAGGATCCGTGGAGATGAGTTCCTGAAGCTGGGCGAAGCGGAAGAAATTGCGCAGCGTTACGAGATGACGCGCTACGGTGCGGCTTTCGAGCTTTTGGCGATAGAGGCTGGCCAGGAATTCGACGAGATTGTCGCGGGAGACGGATTCCAGGGTGAGTTTGCGTTTTTTGGCAAAGTCGTCGAATTTGAGCAGGTCGCGACGGTAGGCCGTCACGGTGTTGGCGGAGAGGCCGCGCTCCACGCGAACGTGGGTGAGAAAGGCGTTGATGGTGGAGCAGATGTCCATCAGGGCGCTGGGAATCCTTCCGCGGTCTCGCGCCGCATAGCAATGCCGTAAACTTCCTCGATTTCGGGGCAACGGAAGATCCAGGTCAAGCCGATGTATAGCAGCGTTGCGCCGAGGATCAAGGCAATAAAAACGACCAATTGGGTGAAAAAGGCGGAATGAATGGTGTTGTTGGCGTAGTGATTGGCCACCATACACGCGGCGCCCATAATGCCGGAACATACCGTGATCTTCCAGATGGAGCGAAAGATTTCTGAGGAGCCGAGGGCGCCGTAGCGGAGGCGGAAAATCAGGAAAAGAGTGAAGAAATCAAAAAGCGTGGCTAGGACAGTGGCAAGAGCAGGGCCGCCATTCTGGAAGCGCTTGAAGAAGAACTCCAGGAACACGATGTTCAGAACAATGTTCAACACAAACGAGATGGAAGCAACAATGACGGGCGTTTTCGTGTCACGCGCGGAATAGAATGCCGGGACGATCAGCTTCACACAAGCGAGCGCAGGAAGCCCGATGGCGTAGTAGAGCAGCGGGCGAGCCGTCAGGCGCGTGGATTCGGCGACGAACTGGCCGTGCTGGAAGAGCATGCGGATGATAGGCTCGCGGAGAATCATGAGGCCGACGGCCGCCGGAATGGTGATGTAAGCGACGATGCGAAGAGCAAAGGTGAAGGTGCGCTTGAGGCCTTCGTAATCATTCGCCGCGGCCTGGTGCGCCATCATCGGGAGGATGGCTGTGGCGACCGCGATGGCGTAGCCACCGAGAACCAACTCCATGACGCGGTCTGCAACATAGAGAGCGGTCAGGCTGCCGCGCGGCATTTGCGGTGCGTTCACGAAAAACGTGTCGACAAAGAAATTAATTTGCGCGATGCCCAAGCCGAAGAAGCGCGGAAACATCAGGCGAGCCACGCTGCGGATGCCGGAGTGCGCGAAGGAAATGCCGAAGTCGAAACGCATGCCGCGTTTGACGAGCTGCGGCACAAGGACCAGGAACTGCAGCGCTCCTCCAACGAGAACGCCCACAGCAAGCGAGACAGCGGGACGTTTGAAATAATGCCAGACGACGGCGGTGGAAAAGACGATGATGGTGAAATTGAGCACCACGGTGGTGGAAGCAGGGATAGCGAAGTGGTGAAAGCTGTTGAGAACGCCCATGCCGAGTGCGGTGAGGCCGAGGAAGAAGAGGTACGGGAAGATGATGCGGTTGAGGGTGATGGCTTCGTCCCAACTGGTGGCATTATCGCCGGTGAAGGTGAACGTCTGGATGACCGCAGGGGAGAAAATCATCCCGAGAACGATGACCACGGCGAGCACCAGGGCGACGGTCCAGAACAGGCGATTGGCGAAAGCCCAGAGTTCTTCGGAAGAGCGGTCGCGCATGTAGGTGGTGAAAACCGGGATAAAGGAGGCAGCGACGGTACCCTCTCCGACTAAACGTCTGAAAAGATTGGGGATACGATAAGCGAGGACGAAGGAATCGGCGGATAGTGTGGTGCCCAAAAGCAGGGTAATGCGTTGGTCGCGGACGTAGCCGAGAACACGGCTGACGACGGTGACCAAGGAAATGATGGACGCGGACTTAAGTATTTCCTTCTTTTCTGTCAAAGGAAAGGCTCTCTGGGACCTAAACCCAGTAATAACAATGAGTTGACAGGCAAAACTTGATTAACATAACATACGCTGGCACCCCAGTGCAATCCTTTGCTTGCGGTAGATGAAAAAAAACGGATAGACACGATTTGAAATCCCGGCCCCCAGCCTCGACGCACAAGAAAGTGGTGGTGGAATTCCTCGACCGGAAGTCCCTACGCGGATTTATGAATCCTTCGAGGATCGGGCAGTCCCCTGCCCTGGACGTGCTGACTCCTGAGGGCGAGCACGAGGAAATTCCCTATGAAAAGGTGCGCGCGATTTACTTTGTGCGCGATTTGGCGGTGGAGTTCGAGCCGGAGCGAACGGCGTTTCTGAGCCGTCCAAAGTTGGATGGCCTGTGGCTGAAGCTGCGCTTTCGGGACGGCGAAACGCTGGAAGGGGTCGTCCCGAACGACCTGCTGACGTTGATGGAGAACGGACTACAGTTGACGCCGCCCGATTTCAATTCCAACACCGACCGGATTTACGTGCCACGGAGCGCGCTAACGGAATTGACGGTTCTGGGCGTAGTGGGGATCGCGCGGCGAAAACCAACCGCCGCAGCAGCAGCCGCGCAACCACGATTGTTCAACGAATAGCCGATAGCCGCTCATTTCCTGACTCCAATCTGCTGGATTCTACTGCAGGCAAAACCTCGAAGTGAAAATTTGCTTGGGTGGCGCGTCCTGTACTTCACGGATTGCGGTGTGCGAGACTCACAGGTCAGGAATTGCGTGTTGGAGGGAGCGAGTCCATGAAGCTGCAGGAAGTGGCGCAAAAGCTAGGATGTCGATTGGAAGGCGATGGCAGCGTAGAAATCACTGGCGTGGCGGGGATTGACCACGCGACAACGGGGCAGGTGACGTTCCTGGCGAACCGCCGATATTCACCGATGCTGAAGACGACGTGTGCGAGCGCGGTGCTGATTGAGGACGGCGTAACGCTGGAGCGCGAAGCAAATCATAAACCACTGGCGGCTCTGCGAACGGCGAATCCCTACCTGGCGTTCGCGCAGGCGATTGAATTTTTCTACCAAGCGCCGAGCTATGCGCCAGGCATTCATGCGACAGCGGTGATTGCAAAGACGGCGAAGATCGGCAAGGGAGCGCATATTGGGCCGTATTGTTTCGTGGATGAACATGTGGAGATCGGCGAGGACGCGGTGTTGCACAGCTTCGTGACTATTTATTGCGGCGCGAAGATTGGAGCGCAGTTTTTTGCGCACGCGCACACCGTGGTGCGGGAACAGTGCCAAATCGGTGATCGCGTGATTTTGCAGAACGGCGTGGTGATTGGCGGCGATGGGCTGGGATTCGCCAAGCGCAACGATGGCACGTGGCACAAGATGGCGCAATCCGGGCCGACGGTTTTGGAGGATGACGTCGAGGTGCAGGCGAACGCGTGCGTCGACCGCGCCACAGTGGGAGAGACTCGGATCGGGCGTGGAACAAAGATCGATGACCTGGTGCTGATTGGGCATGCGTCGCACGTAGGCTCGAACGCGATGCTGTGCGGGCAAGTGGGACTGGCTGGTTCAACGCACGTCGGGAATAACTGCATTTTGGCGGGACAGGTCGGCACCGCAGGACACTTGACGATTGGCGATGGGACGGTGATTACGGCACAGAGCGGCGTACCCAACGACGTGCCGGCGAAATCGTTGTACTCGGGATATCCGGCGGTGGCGAATCGCGACTGGCTGAAGATGATGGCAGCTCTGAACCGCTTGCCGGAGTTGCACAAGAGAGTGGCGCAATTAGAGGCGGAACTGGCGGAGAAGAAGTCGTGAGGCTCAGTGAGGGTTCCTTAAAGACCAGAACCAGCCGCAGATCCCTCGACTAAAGCGACCCGGCGAGCCAGGCAGCGGCGTGCAAGATAAAGCCGGTTCGTTTCGTTCGGGATGACACGAGCCATGAGTTCATAGGAATCACGATCTTAGGTTGCGCCGGGGAAACCTGGAGGGCGCTGGTCGGGTGGGAGGCCGGCGGCGAGTTCGTCGTGAAGGCGCTTGTTGAGTTCCTCACGCTGCTCGAAGGCGTATTGCGTAGAATCGATGGGTTCGAGAAACTCGACGAGGATATCGCCGGGAGCAATTTGGAGCTTGCGTTTTTCCATGATGCGGTGAGCGCCAGAGCACGCCACCGGAACAATCGGCACGCCGGCCTTGATCGCCATAACCGCAGTTCCCTTCTTTAATTCTTGCAGGCGACCGTCGGGGCTGCGAGTTCCCTCCGGATAGATCAAAAACGATTGGCCATTGCGCAGGGCTTCGGTGGCTTTCTCCAGGCTGATGATAGCGGACTCGCGATTGTGGCGATCGACGGGAATAAAATGTGCGAGTTGGAAGGCTTGTCCCACGATCGGCCACTCGAACAGAGAACGCTTCAAGAGAATCGCGATGCGCCGCGGAATGGACCAGACGACCGCGGGGGCATCGGCGGAGCTGGTGTGGTTGGCGGCGAAGATGACCGTGCCTCTGGGAATGCGCTCTGTGCCTCTCACGCGGACGCGGACGCCCACGCCTCGCACGAAAAACATGACGCCGTTCACGCCAGCCCAGTAGAGCGGATCAACATTTCGAGTGATGAGGGTATAGATGAGCAGGGGCGGTCCCAATAGGAGGATATAGAGGCTCAAGAAAACAGCGATGAAAGCGGCACGAAGCATGGGCTAGTGTTTTGTCTAAGTCTTCGACCTACTAACAAGCCGCGACCTCGGAATAGGTCCCGACCCCTAGTAGGCGCCGACTCGCAGATCAGAAGGAGCAAAGGATTCTTGGTGCTGAACAACACGCAACTTTCTCGAATCCCGGACGGATGGTCAAGGGTAGTTTTGAGGATCGGTGTCGAGCGGGGAACCGATCCCAGGTGACTCAATAAATGCCGGGGATCAGCCGCCTGGTGGATTTGCTGTAATCGGCGTATTCCGCGCCGAAGGCATCGCGCAAGGCAATTTCTTCGACGTGAATGCGATAGAGCAAAGCTACGGTGGTCGGAATCATGACGACAGCGAGCCCGAGCCAATTGCGCGAATGCACACCGATGGCGAAGAAGATGATGAGCATGCCCAGGTAAGAAGGATGCCGCACGATCCTATACAAGCCGGAGCGCTGGATGGTCTGCGATTGCTGAATCGCTACGTTGGAGCTGAACGCCTTGCCCAGAGTGAGGATGGCGGTCCAACGCACGGCGAGACCGACCATTATCAGGGCGTCGCTTAGGGGTTTCAGCCAGTGGGCGCCGCCGAACATATTGGGTGTTGACCGATCACCAATCCATTCGCAGGCCGTAATCGACGCGAAGATTACAATCCACAGAATCGCGAGAGTGCCACGGTCGCGCACATTACCGCTACTCCGCTTAGTTCGCGTGGCAATGCCGATCACTATTTCTGATGCCAGCCAGCCCCATATCAAAATTCGCCAAAGCAGAGAGAGATTCACGGACACTCCAGTGACTGTCAGCAATAATACCCGGTTTCTTAGTGATTCTTGGCGGTAACGGGCTCGGTGGTTCCACGAAGGATACCTTCGCGGATGCGCTTGGCTCGATCTGTGGCGTGGGCGGATTCCGCGATCTGATAAACCCTTTCGCGGACTTCGCCGATGTGGAGGGCGATATCCAGTTCCTCATCGTCGCGCTTAACGTGAAGGCGGAGTTGGTCACCCGGTTTCTGTGAGCCCAGCCAGCGCTCGGGACGCCGAGGAGCCGCGGAATTGTTCCAGCGAAGGACTTCGTCGCCTACGCGCAGGCCGGCTTTGGCCGCATCGCTGTCGGCGTCGACGCCGCGGACGATCACCGGGCCGTTGGGTTCGCGTTCCACAAAGAAGCCCAGAACCGGGCGCGGGCTTTCGAAGCTGTGAAGCTCCAGGCCGCTGAGCGAAAGGATAGAGGTATACGGGAGAGGCTCGGCGCCACCAATATATTTGTCGAAGAAATCTTCCAGGGAGCCCCCCGTGACTTTTTCCGCAGTGAGGCGAATGTCCAGGGAATCGCGGTAAAACTTCCCTTCCTTGGCGAAGTCAGCGTTCATGGTGCGCATGACATCGTCGAGGCTCTTCTGGTTGTCGGTGCGGTCGCGGATGAGGATGTCGAGCAGTACGCCGAGGACTTGGCCTTTCTGGTAGTAGGAGACGCTGCGCGCGGGTTGGTTGTAGAGCGCGTATTTTTCGAGCCAGGCGTCGAGACTGGATTGCTCGGCACTTTGCCATTGTTCGGCGGGGCGCACTTCCAGATCGCTGATCTGGCGGCTCAGGTCCAGATAAAATTCCTGGTGGTTCCACAGGCCGGTTCGGACGAGCGCGTAGGAACCGTAGGTGTTGGTGACACCTTCGGCGAACCACAGGGCGCGGGTGTACATCTCCTTGGTGTAGTCCACCGGTTCGAGAGATGCCGGGCGAATGCGCTTGACGTTCCAGAGATGAAAAAATTCGTGCGCGGAAACGTTATTCAGGAAAGCATCGGAGGGCGCGAAGATGGCCGTGGAGTTGGCGTGCTCCATGCCGCCGCCACCTCCGGCGGACGCGTTGCCGACGTGATAGATAAAGGTGTATTGGGTGTAAGGAGCGCCGTCCATGAGCTTCAGTTCGTAGCCGCAGATCTTGCGCAGAGCGCTTTCGACCTCGCGCTTGTGCCAGTTATCGCCGTGGATGACGACGTGAACGGGGGGAGTAAGGTCGTGGACGGTGAACTCCTCGAAGTGTGAGGCTTCAATGGGCGCGTCGGCGAGGGTGTCGTAACTAGGCGCCGTCAATGTGAACTGGCGAGCGCGTCCCACTGACTCAAGACCAGTAAGGTCAGCGGAAGCGACATTCCACTCCACGGGCAAGTCACGAAGTGAGATGGTGCTTTTTTCCGCCCTGCGCTCAGGAACATAAAGGAGAATCTGCGCGGGATTGATGAAGGCGTGTTCGGAATTGAGTTGCGTGCTGAAGGGGCCAACGTCATCCCAGAACGTGGTGTAGCGCACGGTGATGGTGCCGGATGCCTTCACCTGCCAGGTGAGCTTATCGATTTTCTTGATCTCGACAGGCTGGCCATTGGCGAGGGCCACGACTTCCTGAACGTGGCTGCTGAAATCGCGAATCTCATACAGGGCGTTCCAGGCAGCCATTTGAAGCGTGAGTTGATCCTTCACGTTGGGGACTTCCACGGTGATATGAAAGAGATGCTGCTCGGGATGTTCGAGAGAGACCGTGTAGTGAATGTCTGCTCTGGCGGGAGCGGCCGTGAAGAAGAGCAGGCACAGAATCGTGGCGCTCAAAACTGTGAATGAGCTTCGAAGTACCTTATTCAACGCGCATTGGCCTCGGAAGGAATTTGTCTCGCTGAAAGCTTCTTCAATAACTTCTCGCACAGACCGTCAAAGCTGCCATTGGACATGATCAGAATAATGTCGCCGGATTTGGCTTCGGAGGCGAGCAGATCGGCGATGGCGTCAGCGCTGGGCAGAACATGCGCATCCTTGCCGTGGGAACGTATACCAGCAGCGACGGCTTTGGGATCGAGGCGATGAGCATCGTCGAGCAGGGCGGCGCGATGGACAGCGTCGAGAACCACGCGATCCGCAAGAGCGAGTGCTTCAGGTAGCGCATCCTGAAAGACTTTGCGGCGCATGGAATTGGAGCGCGGTTCGAGCACGGCCCACAAGCGGCGGTTCGGCCAACGCAGGCGTGCCGCCTGAATGGTGGCGCGAATCGCCGTGGGATGATGCGCGAAATCATCGACTACCAGGATGCTGTCGACTTCTCCCTTCACATCCATTCGACGCTTGACACTGCGGAAGGTTGCCAGGGCTTCCTGAATCGCGGGGAAGGCGATGCCTCGGCCTTGCGCGACAATGATCGCGGCGATGGCGTTCAACACATTGTGATGGCCGGTGGCAGCGAGGCGGAATTCCGCGAAGGCCTCGCCTTTATAGTTCAAGAGAAACTTCATGCCGTCGCCATCGGGCTGGACGTTGGTTGCGAACCAGTCGTTGGTGGTGTTGAAACCATAACGAATGACGGGGCAAAACGCCTTTTCCGTGATTTTGTGCAGTGCTTCGCCGGCATCGGCATCGCCCCAGACAACCACGCGGCCTCGGTGAGGCACGAGGTTCACCAAACGGCGGAAAGCCAGTTGGTAGGTTTCAAAATCGCTGTAGATGTCGGCGTGATCGAATTCCAGCGACGTGATGATCAGATCGTCGGGCTGGTAGTGGAAAAACTTCGCGGCCTTATCCCAGTAGGCGGAATCGTATTCGTCGCCTTCGAGGACGAAGTCTTCGCCGCCACCGAGGCCGTAGCTCTTGCCAAAATTTTCAGCCACGCCGCCAACAAGGAAATTCGGGCGTTTTTTCGCAACCTGAAAGATCCAGGCGAGCGTGGCGGTGGTGGTTGTTTTTCCGTGCGTGCCGCTCACTACGATGGAGTGTTTGCCGGGAAGGAATTCTTCTTCGAGGATTTCCGGCAGAGATTTATGAACGAGCTTGCGGTCGAGCATTTCCTCGACTTCGACGTTGCCGCGGGAAATGGCGTTGCCGACGACGATCAGGTCGGGTGCCGGCGTCAGATGAGCGGCGTCAAATTTGGAGTCGTAGTGAATCCCGAGCGACTCGAGAAGCGTTGAAGCGGGAGGATACACGCCGGCGTCTGAACCGGTAACGCGATAGCCGCGTTCACGGAGCATTCCGGCGAGCGGCGACATGGCCGAACCGCCAATGCCAATCATGTGGATGTGCTTCATCATGCCCTGAGCCTCCTCTAGTTTACGGGACAACCGCAGGTTCGAGAAATTCGAGAGTGCCCTCGCCTTGCGCGCGGAGTCGAGCGCGGATGCCGAGCGGTAGCGTCAGCATGGCGCGCTTGCTGTGGCCAACGGGAGCGCCGTAGATCACCGGTATGCCAAGGGGAGAAAGAATGCGCGCGCAGACGTCGCGAGTGGACGGACTGCCCGGGGAAGGCGCGTCTCCGTTGGGGAATTCGCCTAGGATGATCGCTTTTACTGCGCCGAATTTGCCGGCTTGCAGGAGATGCAACAAGGCGCGGTCCACCTGATAGGGCTTCATGCCCACATCTTCCAGGACGAGGATTGCGCCCGTGGTGTCCAATTCCCAAGGCGTGCCGAGAGATGTTTGCAGGATGGTGAGGCAACCGCCCAGTAGGCGGCCCTCGACTTCGCCGGGGACCAGCAATTCGGCGCGCAGGGGCACGCTCCAACCGGTGGCAGTGTTCGAGACAGCCTGGAGGAAGGAATGTTCATCGTAACCGTGAGCGTCGTCGGCGCCATGATTGAAGCCGGCGGCGGCCATGGGACCGTGGAACGTAACCCAGGCGGCCTTTTGCCAAAGATAAATCTGCAACGAGGTGAGATCGCTGAAACCGATGATACATTTCGGGTCTTTCAGTTCCGAAGAGAAGTCGGAGCCGAGAAGGTAGCCTGCGCCGTAGCCTCCGCGCGTGGCCACCAGGCCGCGGATGGCGCTGTCCCTGAGGGCGCTGAGGAATCCTTCGAGGCGCGTTTGCAGCGAGCCGGCAAAGTAGCCCTCGGGCGTGGACATCGGAGCGGGAGAAAACTCAAAGCCCAGGCGGCGAAGTTCCGCGATGCCGGTGAGAATTTCCTGATGGTCGGCTGGAGACGCCGGAGCGAAGAGAGCAACCTTGGAGCCCTTGGTGAGAGCCTTCGGCTTGCGCGGATTTGCCCGCGACGCATTCATTCGTAATGCTCCATGCAGACTATGACGCCATTGGCGGCACCGGAAATCAGCGCGACAGACAAGCGCAATAGAATGGCGTGGTAAGGAAGCATTTCCTGAGCGGCAACCGCCGCGTACAGGGAAAGTTTACGGGTTTTAGAGTTTGAATTGCGTGAGTTTTGCGAAGTGCCGTGCCCTGGCGTGTATCTCAGGCTTTTTCAGCTTAAGGAGGCGGTCCAGGCCGAACTGCTCCACGGCAAAACTGCCCAGCACCGAGCCATACACCATGGCGCGGCGAAGGGAAGCGTCGCTTTTGCTTCCCACGCTGGCGAGGTGGCCCATGAAGCCGCCGGCGAAGGAGTCCCCTGCCCCGGTGGGGTCGTGAGGCTCTTCAAGAGGAAACGCGGGGACACAGAAGATGCCGTGTTTGTCAACCATCATGGCGCCGTACTCGCCGCGCTTCACCACCAAGGTCGAGGGACCCATCTTGAAGATGTGCTTGGCGGCGAGCAGGAGGTTGTGTTCACTGGAAAGTTCTCGGGTCTCGGTGTCGTTGATCATGAGGATGTCAACATGTTTGAGGGTCTCGCGCAGCTCGGCGTTGGTGCGTTCGATCCAATAGTTCATGGTGTCCATGGCGGCGATCTTGGGCCTGCGTTTCACCTGGTGAAGAACGTCGCGCTGCAAATCGGGCGCGATGTTGGCGAGGAAAACGTATTTGGCGTTGCGATATTTTTCCGGCAGGCGCGGCTTGAACTCCGCGAAGCAGTTCAGCTCCGTGGCAAGGGTCACGCGCTCATTCAGGTTTTGCGAGTAGCGCCCGGACCAGAAGAAAGTCTTGCCGCTGGTGCGCTCCAGGCCTTCAATGTCGATGGGGCGGCCCTTAAAGACGGCGGCATCGTTCTTGCTGAAATCATCGCCGACGATGGCGACAAGGTGGACTGGCGCGAAAAAACTGGCCGCGACGGCGAAATAGGTGGCGGCCCCTCCGACTGCGCGCTCCACTTTTCCGTATGGGCTTTCCAGACAATCAAATGCAACGGAACCAACGACGAGTAAGGACACGTTCCTCTCCTAGGCCAGATATTTGGCGAGTATGGATCTGAGATTTTCCCTGGTTTTTGTAGGAACAACTTTTGGATCGGTGATGATGGCGTGTTTCAGGGCCGAACCGCATTTGCAGGCGCGATTCGGCGATAGAGTTTTGACTGCTTCGCGAAGCACGTTCTGGGCGTTGGTGGCATTCTGATTTAGCATGGCGAGGATTTGCGCGACCGTGACGGAGTCGTGCTGGGGATGCCAGCAATCGTAGTCTGTGATCATGGCGATGGTGGCGTAGCAGATTTCCGCTTCACGCGCGAGCTTCGCTTCGGTGACGTTGGTCATGCCGATCACTTCCCAGCTGTTGGCGCGATGAAAATTCGCTTCCGCGAGCGTGGAGAATTGCGGGCCCTCCATGCATACGTAAGTGCCCTTGCGGTGCACGGGAACCGCGGCGGACACGCAGGCATCGGCCAGGGTCGAAGAGAGCTGCGGGCAGGTGGGCTTGTCAAAGCTAACGTGAGCGACGATGCCGTTGCCGAAAAAGGTGGAATGACGGCCCTTGGTGCGGTCCACGAACTGATCGACCACCAGGAATTCTCCGGGACGCAAATCTTCCTGCAGCGAACCGACGGCACTGACGGAAATGATGCGCTGCACGCCGAGCAGCTTCATGGCGTAAATGTTGGCGCGGAAATTCAACTCGCTGGGCATGAAGCGATGGCCGCGACCGTGGCGCGCCAGGAAGACAACGCGCTTCCCTTCCAGGGTGCCTACAACAAAAGCGTCGGATGGCTCGCCAAACGGCGTTTTTGCGCGAATCTCGCGCGTCTCCGTAAGGCCGTTCATGGAATAGAGACCGCTGCCGCCGATCACGCCAATTTCGGCGACGGCTTCCTTTGCCCGCGCACTCTTCCCTGCCGCTTTCTTCGCTTTCAGCATTCACATTTCTCCTGGGAATTACCGGTTCAGTTCCACGGCTTCGATTTCAATTCCCTCGCCGTGGTCGTGGAACTTCGCCACAGCGATATCGGGGTCGTGCGCAAAAACAACCATCCACCCTTCGTTCACAAATCGCGGGAGCCACTTGCGTTTGGTCTCCAGCGTCTGCATTGGATAAAGGTCGTAGGCCATGATCCAGGGCAACGCAATATGGTGCCGTGTTGGCAGCAAATCCGCAACAAAGGCGAGCGATTTCCCTCCGCCGGTTAGCAGGACGGCCTGAATGCTTGCATTATGGCCGGGAATGCGAGCGACCGAGATGCCGGGCAGAATTTCCGCATCGCCATCCACGAGATTCCACTGGCTCGCGACGGTGATGGGTTGATAGTTGTCGGGGCGATAGCTGGCGCGGTCGCGTTCACTGGGTTCGAGGGCATGCTCCAGTTCAGACTTTTGGACCACGTAGCGGGCGTGGCGGAAAGTGGGTACGGCGCGGTCGCCGTCCATACGCGTGTTGCCGCCGGCGTGATCAAAATGCAGGTGCGTGTTGATCACAAGATCGATGTCGTCGGGCTGCACTCCTGCGCGCTGCAGCGAGTCGAGAAGCGGGTCGCCATCCTGGATTCCATACATGGCGCGATGCCTGGCATGCCACTTGGTGCCATTGCCCGTTTCGATGAGGATGGTTTTGTTGTGAGCGCGAACCAGCAACGAATTGGCGCGCATGCGGATGCGATTCTTTTCGTCGGGCGGAGATACCGTCTCCCAGAGGACTTTCGGGACCACGCCGAACATGGCGCCGCCATCCAGGCCGAATGCGCCACCGTCGAGGTACCGGATTTCGATGTTGCCTAAGTGCATAGATGTCTACAAACCTGAGCCTTTCAGGATTTCTGACACCGCGGTGAAAGGATCGATATTGCGGTCCGCTACGGCGGCGGCGAGTTCGCGCAGCTTAGCTTCGCCGGCTTTGCCGCCCAAGACGCGCTCCAGCAGGCGCGACTCCAGCAACTCGACCAGGCGATTCTGCCAGTGCTCAATGTGCTTTTTGCGGCGCTGGCCGCTGGACTGGAAATGTTGGCTGAATTTCGCGACGCATTCGGCCAGTTCGTCGATGCCCTTGTTTTCCGTGGCGATCGTACGGATCACGGGAGGATGCCAGCCGTCACGCGGCGTCACCAACGAAAGCATGGCGCGGAGCTGCTCTTCCAGACGGTCAGCGCCTTCGCGATCGGCCTTGTTCAAAACAAAGATGTCGCCAATTTCCATGAGGCCGGCTTTCATGTTTTGGATGTCGTCGCCAAGTCCGGGAACGAGAACGACGAGAACGCAATCGGCGAGCCGGACGATATCGATTTCATCCTGGCCAACACCCACCGTTTCGATCAGCACTTGACGTTTGCCGGCGGCGTCGAGGAGCAACGCGACTTCGGCTGTGGCGCGTGCCAGGCCACCGAGAAAACCGCGTGTGGCCATGGAGCGAATGAAAATGCCCGCGTCCGTGGCGTGACTCTGCATGCGGATGCGGTCGCCCAGAATTGCACCGCCGGAGTAAGGGCTGGTTGGATCAACGGCGATGACGCCAACGGGCTCCTCGCGCTTACGGTGATACGCGGCCAGGCGATCGACCAGCGTGCTCTTGCCCGTGCCCGGCGCGCCGGTGATGCCGGTAAGATACGCCTGCCCCGTGTACGGGAACAGGATGCGCAGCAACTCTTCTGCCGCGGGCTCGTGATTTTCAATGGAGGAAATGGCGCGAGAGATGGCGCGAACGTCGCCGCGGCGCACCTTCTCGGCCCATGCGCCGATCCCGGAGCTCATTGTGGGGAGAATCCTCGAAAACGAAGCGAAGCGTGCAGCCGCATGCCTCTATTATTTCTTGGTAGCAGGATAGATGCCAGAGGAAAGCGGGGTACGCTACCACCAAGTAGTTCACCATGGTCTCTGGACACGACTCTGTCCAAAAAGTAGAGTGGCCTCGAGGAGCGCGCCCATGCGCTTCTATACGGAACCCTGATCGCAACTGCACACCACAGACCTCCAAGAAAAGCTCCGGGTAAACTGAAGCCCTGACCCGTTAGGGCTAATCTCTGTTACTTTGAAGAGAAAAACAAACCAAGGAGAACCCAAGAACCGGTCTGAAGACCGGCCTCTACAAAAGAAACCTGATGGGCGCTTGAGAACGCGGCTGGCGTTATTTCTTGCCGAGCAGCTGGCGGGCAATAACCAGTTTTTGGATTTCGCTGGTGCCTTCGCCGATGGTGCAGAGCTTCACGTCGCGATAATACTTTTCCGCAGGATAGTCCTTGATGAAGCCGTAGCCGCCGTGGATCTGCACGCATTCGTTGGCCACACGGACTGCGACCTCGCTGGCAAAAAGCTTGGCCATGCTGGACTCGCGCGTGAAACGAACGTCCTGCTGATCGGCGAGCCATGCAGCCTGGTAGACCAGCAAGCGGGCGGCTTCCACCTGCGTGGCCATGTCGGCAAGTTTGAACTGGATGGCCTGGAATTCGCTGATGGGCTGGCCGAATTGCTTGCGATGCTTGGCGTAGCTAGTGGCGGCTTCGAGAGCGCCCTGCGCCATGCCCAACGCGAGAGCGGCAATCGAAATGCGGCCGCCATCCAGAATTTTCAGGCTGCTGATGAAGCCCTCGCCCTCCGGGCCGAGAAGATTTTCAGCGGGCACGCGGCAATCCGAGAAGATCACTTCGGAGGTATCGCTGGCGCGCATGCCAAGCTTGTTTTCTTTTTTGCCGGGCTTGAAACCGGGCATGCCCTTTTCCAGGATGAAGGCGCTGATGCCGTGGGATTCCTTTGACTTGTCGGTGACCGCCATGGCCACGCAGACGTCGGCGAAATGGCCGTTGGTGGTGAAGGTCTTCGCGCCGTTCAGGACCCAGTTCTTGCCATCGCGGACGGCAGTGGTGCGAGTGCCGCCGGCGTCGGAGCCAGCTTCAGGCTCGGTGAGCGACCACGCACCGAGTTTCTGGCCGTGGGCGAGCGGAACGAGATATTTGCGCTTCTGCTCTTCGGTGGCGAACTTGTAGATGTGATTGGTGCAGAGCGAATTGTGAGCGGCAACGGTGAGTCCGATGGAGCCGTCGACGCGGGAGAGCTCTTCGATGACGGTGGCGTATTCGATGTAGCCCAGGCCGGCACCGCCGTACTGCTCAGGGAAAATGACGCCCAGCAAGCCCATTTCGGCGAGTTTGGGAAGAAGCTCGAGCGGAAAATGAGAGGACTCGTCCCACTCCATGACGTGGGGAGCGATTTCGCCCTCGGCAAATTCGCGAACACTTCTGCGGAGGTGATTCTGTTCGTCGGTAAACGTGAAATCCACGCGAGCCTCGCCTGAAAGGAAATAGAATGCCAGCTAAAAGTTTAACTTATGTGGGGTTTGCGTGCATCCTGGCGCCGGCGTTTTCTTTCTAGCGTTGTACGACCGTGAGGCCAGGCAGCAGCCGGAGGACACGCTGGTCGGCGGCTCGGCACGAGCAATGCTCCATGTGGAAGCTGGCGGACCGCCTCAGAAGGCCGTCCCTACACAAGCGTGAGGCGTTACCAGCCCACCGGGTAGTTGTTCTTTTTGTTTTGCTCGTCGAGCCAGGCTTTGAGCGGGGCGAAATAATCGGCCAGGGCTGAGGCGTCCATTTGTTTTTCGCCGGTGAGAGTTTCCAGGGCGTCGGGCCAAGGCTTGCTCCTGCCCATTTCGAGCATGGCGTTCAGCTTTTCACCGGCTTTCTTGTTGCCGTAGATAGAGCAGCGGTGCAGTGGGCCTTGATAGCCAGTTTCCTTGCAGAGGGCGCGCTGAAACTGGAACTGGTAAATACGCGCGAGGAAATAACGCATGTAGGGAACGTTGGCGGGGACGTGATACTTCGCGCCGGGATCGAAATCAGCTTCCGATCGGCCCACAGGCGGCGCGACACCCTGGTACTTCAAGCGAAGGTCCCACCAAGCCTTATTGTATTGATCGGGCTTGACTTGTCCGGAGAAAACTTCCCAGCGCCACTTGTCGATGACCAGTCCGAACGGAAGGAAGGCGACTTTTTCCAGCGCTTGTTGCATAAGGTAATCGATGTCGCCAGAAGCAGGAGGAACCGTATCGATCAGGCCGAGCTGCTTCAGATAATCGGGAGTGACAGAAAGGGCCATGGTGTCGCCGACAGCTTCGTGGAAACCATCGTTAGCGCTGTCGCGAAATAGGAACGGCTGCTTGTCGTAGGCGCGTTGGTAATAGTTGTGGCCGAGTTCATGATGGATGACACGAAAATCTTCCTCGGTGATCTGGATGCACATCTTGATGCGGAGGTCGTCGACGTAGTCGATGTCCCAGGCGCTGGCGTGGCAGACCACATCGCGATCGGCAGGCTTGGTGAACAGGGAGCGCTGCCAAAAAGTTGCCGGCAGTGGGGCGAAACCAAGTGAGGAGAAGAAATTCTCGCCGTACTTGACCATGCCGCGCGCGTCGGTCTTACGTTGCTGCAGCATCTTCGTGAGCTCATAACTTTGCGCGGGCTTGGGCGAGTCCATCAAATCGTAGACGTTGTTCCACTCTTGCGCCCAGATATTGCCCAGCAGATGGGCAGGTATCGGGCCATTGGGCGGCACGATTTCTTTGCCGTATTTCTTGGCGAGTTGGCCGCGCACATAGGCGTGCAGAGAAACATAGAGAGGCTGCAACTGGGTCCAGAGGCGGTCCAGTTCTTTTTGGAAGGCGTCGGGCGGCATGTCGTAATTGGAGCGCCAGAGCGCGCCGACGTCGGCGTAGCCCAGTTCGCTCGAGCCCTGATCGCCCAACTCGACCATGCGGGCGTAACGCTGGCGCATGGGAGCGCCGACGGCGTGCCAGCCAAGCCAGGCGCGCTGCAGTTCGGCAGGATTGCGGCTGGTGGCCATTAGCTTGCCAACTGCAGTGACGTCGAGGCACGGCTTCGTGTCGCCCTCGGGACACCACTTCCCTCTTCCATAATCGCCATCCAACGAGGCTAAAATTTGCGCCAGTTCCTTTTGCGCTTGGGGATCGTCGGGCGCGGGAAAACCGGTGGCGAGTTCCAGCAGCAGGCGTTTGCGTGCAAGTTCGGGCGAGAGTTGCACGGAGTCGAAGCGGTGGGCTTCCTTGGCAAATTTGGCGGCCGCGGTGTTCTGCGCCTCGTTGGCGTTGGCGGCGATCTGTTCGGTGTCGTCGGTAATAAAGTTTTCCTCGACCCAGGAAGCGCGAGAGGCTTTCACGTTGCGTTCGAACAACTGTTGCTCCGCCGCCTCGATGAACCTTCTGGCCTCTTCGGCACTGGGTGCCGCAGGGTTGGTTTGGGCGTTTGCACGGTTGGCGGCGAGTGACAGCGCCATCGCTACCCACGACATGGCCACTGCGATTTGTTTCCAGGCAGACTTCATCCGATCCTCTCTTTCTGATCTTCCCGCACAAACCAGGCGAGGGGCTGGCTGCGCAACTCCAGGCTCAGCTCTGGCCTGCTTGCGTTCGCGGTGAGCGCCTTGAATTCCCCAAAATGAAACATATTCCCGATAACGGAGTGGACCGATTAGGCAACCAACCCCTGCAGGTCTTGCCACCGACAATTCCGGGAACAATAATGAAGCAACCTCTCCGTGAGGCCGTTCGCCGTGAAGGAACTGTTGTTGCGGTTCTTCGGGAACGGCCGCCGTGCTAACAAATCTAATTCCCCTCCCCGTGACATGCAACCTGTATTGCGCGGAATAGTGATTTGTGCGCGGTGGGAACTGGCGTTCAACCGGGCTGTTAGGCGACGCGCAATAGAGTGCGGCAAAGTTTAGTGGCCGCCGACGTGCTCATGCGGATCTCGGGTGCGAGATGAAGAAGCGCATGTTCGCTGAAATACCGAAGCTGCCCTATCTCTGCAGGGGGGCGGCTGCGGGATTGGCCGGACTGCTGACCACAACTGTTTACGAAGCGACAAAGCAGTTAAGCCTTGGCAACTTGACTCCCTGGGAGTCTCACACCATCACCATCGCTTACGGTGCGGCGCTGGCGTTTATTGTGAGTGCCGTGTTCCTTCGGCGCGAAGAAGCAAAAATCCGCAAGTCGAGAACTCTCAACGAATCGCTGATGGAGAGCCTGCCCGGAGTAGTTTGTCTGTTCGATAGCTCGGGAAATATCAGGCGATGGAATACGAATTTTCTGGGCTACTCTGCCGCGGAAATCATGAGAACTGGAATCATCAGTACGGCAGCGCCGGAAAGCCTGCAAACCGTGCAACAAACGATGAAAACCGCGTTCGAGCAGGGCGCGGCTGAGGCAGAAGCTTTTCGAACGCCCTCAAATTCACGGAAAAGGGCGAGATCGAAGTCAAAGTCACTCTGCAGGCGGAGAGCGCCAACGGAACGCTCTTGCGCTTCAGCATTCGAGACACCGGGATCGGAATCCCGGCGGACAAACAGCGCATCATTTTCGATGCGTTCTCGCAGGCGGATTCCTCCACGACACGGAAATATGGCGGCACCGGGCTGGGCCTGACGATTTCCGCGCAGCTGGTCGAAATGATGGGCGGAAAAATCTGGGTGGAGAGCGCACCGGGGAGAGGCGCAACATTTTACTTCACGGTGCAGGTCGGCCCTGCCGCGCCAATGCTACCGGTAGATACTATGGACGTTTCGCAGTTGGCTGGCGTGCCGGTGCTGGTAGTAGATGATAGTGCGACGAACCGGCAAATTCTGCAGGATTCGTTGAGCCGCTGGAAAATGACAACAACGGTTGCCGATGGAGCAGCAGTGGCCCTGGAAGAGCTTCATCGCGCCGCAGCGTCCGGCACCCCGGTGCCGCTGGTGCTGACCGACGCGCACATGCCGGAACTCGATGGATTTGGCCTGGCGGAACGAATTCGCCAGGAAGCTTCCTTGGGCCATATCAGGGTTATTGTCCTGACCTCTGGCGGGCAACGTGGCGACGCAGCGCGCTGCCAAAAACTGGGTGTTGCGGCGTACTTGAGCAAACCGTTCGACCGATTAGAGCTGCGCAATGTCTTGCTGCACGTTCTGGCAGGCGGCGATCCAGCGTCGTCTGGAAAAGGCTCTCTAGTCACTCGACATACGGTTCTGGAACAACAAGAATCCATCACTTTTCTAGTGGTGGAGGACAATGCCGTAAACCAAAGGCTGATCTCGCGGATTCTGGAGAAGCGCGGGCATAACGTCGTGGTGGCACAGAATGGGAGGGAAGCGCTGCAAGCGTTGGCAAGGCAGTCTTTCGACGTTGCGCTGATGGACGGGCAAATGCCGGAGATGGATGGTTTTGAAGCTACCAAGCAGATCCGCGAGGCGGAAAAAGCGAGTGGCAATCATTTGCCGATCATTGCGCTGACCGCGCACGCCATGCAGGGAGACAAAGAACGCTTTCTGGCCTGCGGCATGGACGGCTACGTTTCAAAACCCATCAAGTTGGAAGAACTTTTTTCCGTTATTGCGAATGTGGTTCCCAACATCCATCGCGGCGCAAAAGACCTCGTTCTGCGTTGAAGCACACAGCCAGCGGATCACCGAGAGAGGTCGCGGGCCTGACCACGAAGCTCGCATAAAAGCGATCGCTACATTGAAGAAACGGCCTTCAATTCCACCAGAGCTCTTTCAACTTCCTTGCGCGAAACGTTCCAGTGCGTAACCATGCGCACGGAATCGATGGCCGTGTCCTGCGCCCAGACGCCTCTGGCGTGGAGAATATCGCAGAGTTCGACGGCGTTCCTGCCGCTGGCGCTGCAATCGAAGATGACGATGTTGCTCTTGACGCCGGCCGGATCGATCCGCAAGCCATGGATTTGCGCGATGCCCTCCGCAAGGCGCTTCGCATTGCCATGATCTTCGTGCAAACGCGCGGGGGATTTCTCCAGCGCTATCAGACCCGCAGCGGCAATGATACCGACCTGGCGCATGCCTCCGCCAAACATCTTGCGATAGACGCGGGCGCGTTCAATGAATTCCTTTGAGCCTGCGATCATGGAACCAACCGGGGCGCCGAGACCCTTGGAGAGACAGAACATTACGGAGTCAACTTTCCTGGTCATATTGGCAACATTGTCGCCGAGAGCCACGGCAGCATTGAAGATGCGCGCGCCGTCGAGGTGGACTTTCAGCCCCAGGGCGTGAGCGTGATCGCAAATTTCGTTCACGCGCTCGGTCGGGTACACCGTGCCTCCGGCCATGTTGCTGGTGTTTTCCAGGCAGATCAGCGCGGTCTGGGAGTCGTAATAAATTTTGGGCCGGATGACGGCTTCGATCTGCTTCCAGGTCATAATGCCGTCATCGCCGCTGCGAACCGCTCGTGGCATGCAGCCAGCGATCGCGGACATGGAAGCGAGCTCGTAGAGGTTCAGGTGGCTTCGTTCTTCACAAATGACTTCATTGCCGTGATGCGTCCAGATTTTCACGGAAATCAGATTGCCCATGCAGCCTGTGGGCACAAAGAGCGCGGCCTCCTTTGCGAAGATTTCCGCCGCGCGCTTCTGAAGCTCGTTGACGGTCGGATCCTCGCCGTAAACGTCGTCGCCAACGGCCGCGGCGGCCATGGCGTGGCGCATTTCGTCGCTGGGGCGAGTTACCGTGTCGCTGCGCAGGTCCACGGCGCCGTCGACCGGCGCGACCTGATCAGGATCTACCAGCTGATTGCCCTTTGCCATGGTGTAGGTCATCGTGTCCTCTGCTCTGTGCCTGTTGTGAAGCTTGCGGCAAAATAAGATCGCGCAACAGCTCGACGAACACTTCGTTGGAAACGCTCATTTTTCCCGGCGGAATGCGCACCACATCACCTTCGCGCACAAGCATTCCCGCCGAGGAGAGTCGATCGACTTTCGGCTGCAACGTGACCGCGTAGTCGCGTTCGATTCGGCGAAGGTCGATGCCTGCCAGTTGACGCAATCCGAGAAACAGCTCTTCTTCCACCGCCGCATCGCGCGTGACCCGCTCGACGCCCTCTTCCGCAACTTGACCAGCGGCAATGGCAGCCACATAGCTGGCAGCATCATGGATGTTAGCCCAGCGTTGCGTGCCGGAAAAAGAATGCGCGCCCGCACCGAAACCGAGATACGGTTCCCGACGCCAGTATTTCAGATTGTGGCGCGACTCGAAACCCGGCTCGGCCCAGTTGGAAATTTCATATTGCCCGTAACCGGCGGAACTCAGCAGCGCCTGGGCAATCTCGTAAAACTCCACCATGGAATCTTCCGACGGCAATTCGCGGGCGCTATAGCGCGGGCCGTCGCGCAAGACTTCCAGGCCAAGGCGGCTGCCTTCGTCGATTTCCATCATGTAGATGGAAACGTGTTCCGGGAAAAGCTGGAGAAGCTCGTCAAGGGACTGGCGCCAGGACTCGCGCGTCTGTTTGGGAAGGCCAGCGATGAGATCGAAGCTGATATTGCGCATGCCAACGTCGCGAAGAATTTTTGCGGCACGATAGATATCGGCGCGGCGATGCATGCGGCCAGCGGCTTTCAGTTCTTCATCGATGAACGATTGCGCGCCGAAGCTGATGCGATTGATTCCCGCTGTCAACCAGTGGACAGCTTTCTCTTCATCAACGGTCTCAGGGTCGGCCTCCAGGGTGACTTCTTCAAACTCACAGGCGAAAGCCTCTCTCAGCTCATGGATCATGCCGGAAAGAAGATCGGGCAGAAGAAGACTTGGCGTGCCGCCGCCGATGTAAACGGTATCCACGCAATCGTGGGCGAGCCATTTTTCCTGCAACGCCTCCCAGTCAAAACCCTTGGTCCAATGCACGCCTGCAGCGCGCAGAAGTTCCCGATGATTCCGGATTTCCTGGCACACCGCCTCGGTGTACGGAGCGAAGCGGTCCGACGCCACGACACCTGTGTGGAAGTTGCAGTAGGTGCACTTGGTCTGGCAAAACGGTACCTGGATGTAAATGCCGAGGTTTCCCATCGCTCAAAACTTTAGCACAGACGGTGGGAGTGCGCTGCGCCTGAGCCGCCGTTTTAGACGCGGTCGGGGAGGACTTTGATGTACATGTGGCGTTCGCGCGGGCCATCGAATTCCGCCAAGAAGATTCCCTGCCAACGGCCGAGTGCCAGCTTCCCCTCTTCCACGAACACGAAGGCGTTCATTCCGACCAGCATGGTTTTTACGTGAGAGTCCGAATTACCTTCGGCGTGGCGGTAGGGACCGGCCGAGGGAACCAGTCGATCGAGTGCGCCTTCGGCGTCGGAGGCGACGTCGGGATCCGCATGTTCGTTGATGAGGATGCCCGCAGTGGTGTGCGGCACATAGAGGAAGCAGGTGCCGGTTTTGATTCCCAGGGCGGAGACGACGCGCTGGACCTCGTGGGTGACGTCAACCATTTGCGTGCGGCGGTTGGTTTTGATGCGCATGGATTGCATGACAAAACTGTAAGGCAAAACGGGGGCCACCGCCATAGCGGCAGCACTCTTGTTCGGGGATTGAGTGTCTGATCGATTGAGACCGCAAAAGCGGCAGCAAGCTGCGGCACTCCGAAGGGTCAGGGAATCGCCACGATGCAGTGACGACCTGGCTTTTTGGGACTGGCTAGGTTTTCGAGTTCGTGGAGGCCGCCCGCACCCCAGCGCGCCAGGAACGGCAAGAAGCAAAGATCACGCGATTGCAGGCCTTTCTGCGGGTAAAGCAAATTCTCCAGGAAGTCAGCGTGTTGCTGGACCAGCTTGTCGCGGCGGTCCAGCGAGGCGCCAGTCTTCTGGCGTAATTTTTCAATCTGGTAGCGAATGCGTTTTTCGGCGCGGGCGATGGCGCCTTGGATGGTCGGATCAACTTTGGCGATGGCTTTGTGCAGGCGTTGAAGGCTCTTCTCCAATTGGCGAAGGTTGCTATCAAATTCACTCGCGAGTCTTGTCGGCACGTTGGTGGCGTGCATGCGCTTCAGCAGTACCTGCTTCCCTTGCCAAACGTCTTCCACCCGCAGCCCATATTTCTTCAGGACGCGAACCGCTTTCGGATCGACGAGCGTGAAATCGGCACGCGGAAGGATTACCGGCATGCGCCCGAGGAGTTTTTCGTAGAGCACCTGCGACTGCGCGTAGTAGGCAATTTCGGCCGGCCCGCCGAAGTATGCGACCGTGGGCAGCAGATAGTCCTGCACGACAGGACGAAAGATGGCGTTGGGACTGAAGCATTGCGGCTCGGTCTCGATTTCACGAAGCCAGGCGTCGCGCGGCGCCGATTTCTGGCCGCTGATAAATTGACCGTTGGCGGCGGAGATCACCTGGCGCTGCCCTCCACAAAGGGAAAACAGAAGCGTGCTGCGCGAGGTGACGTTCACCTGTACCGCGTAGCCCGCGTGCTCCAACTCTTTGCCGCGCTTCAGGAGAAGGTCGTTCAACTCGTCGCGCTCGACAAGCGCCCGATGCAAGATCGGAGCGGCGACACGATGTAGGCGGTCGTCGAGCGGATCCAGCAGGATGAGGCCGAACTCCCCGAAGATGCTCGCGAAAAGATGGGCGAAAGAGCTGCTGTAAGTGGCCACCGGCGTGTAGCTCTCACGGAGAATCTCGCCGAAAGTCTGCCCGAGATCGGGCTCCGCGTCGCGAACCAATTGCGTGATTTCGTCTCCCAGAGGGATGCGGCCGACGGGTTGCGCATGGTCCGCAAGTTTGGGCAACGCAAAGCGGCGGAGTTGGCCGTCGTGAAACCAGGTGGTGTGGCGAACCTCGTCGACGTCATGATCCTCGGTGGCCATCCAGAAGACCGGGACGGCTTCGATTCCGGAGCGGGTGAGTTCCTGCGCCGCGCGGATGGCGGATAGGGCTTTGTAAAATGAGTAGGCGGGACCGCCAAAGAGGCCGACCTGCTGCCCGCTGATCACCGCCACGGCGCCATTTTCGAGGCGGCGAAGATTCTTCTCAGTTTCTTCTCCACTACCAAAGATCACGTTTTGCTGGCGCAGAATGTCGGCAACTTCGCGGCGGCGCTCGGTGGGAAATGACAGCTTTTTGGCGACGGAGACGACCGACTTCAGTTCGGGTGGGTGCGCGTAGAAAGATTTGAGCTTAGGGAAATTCTCGACGAAGTCGCGGAATAGCTTCGAGGTGTGCGGCAGCCGGTCCGGTAAAAGGGCGCGACAATTCATGAGCGTTTAGATGATAGCGACGAAAAAAAGTGACGGCAAATCCAGAATAACTAGACGCGCGCGGCAGCCGGGTGGAGCTGCGCCATCAGCACCGCGATGGCCTGCTTTTTGTCTTCCTTCAGGGGCAACAGGGGCAAGCGAGGCGCCCCCCCCTGATAGCCGCGCAGGTCCATGGCATATTTCAGGCCGGCGATGCTGCCCTCCGAAAGGATGCACTTGGAGGCTTGCGCGAGCTGAAGCTGCAAGGCTTTCGCGCGGTCGTGCTGGCCGGATTGAACCAGATGGTACAGCTCGGCGCACTTTTCCGGCAGCGCATCCGCGAGTGCCAAAATGGCTCCCCGGGCACCGACGCAAAGTGCCGGATAGATCACAGCCGCGCCACCGGTGAGCACGTGAAAGGTGTTTGGAGCGCTGCCCACGACTTCCGCCACGCGCTGGATGACGCCGGAACTATCTTTGATGCCGAGGATATTACGATGCTGGCTGAGTTCGACGATCTCCGGCGTCTCGAGGGCAATGCCGGTAAAGACCGGCACGGAATAGAGAAGGATCGGGATTGGCGAAGCGTCCGCGACGGCGCGGTAATGGTGAATGTAGGTTTCGGCGCGATAGGCCGGTTTGTAATAGTACGGCGTTTTGACGAGCGCGACCTGGTAGCCTAGCGCCGCAGCTCGTTTGGTCTTGGCGATGGTCTCCGCAGTAGATTCCGCGCCGGTGCCGGCAATCAATAATTTTTCAGCGATTCCCGCTTCCCGGGCGGCAACCAGAATGGAATCCGATTCCTCGCGGGTGAGCATGACCGATTCACCCGTAGAACCGAGAACGACGTAGCCGGCAACTGCGGTTTGATTGTAGCGAGCGATATTTTGCCGCACGCCAGAGAGCGAAACCGTTCCGTCGGTTGCGAACGGCGTGGTGAGCGCAGGAAAGATTCCGTTGATAACCATGGATCAGTCTCCGGAACCGGGGTTGGTCGAGGCGGTCGCGCGATTTTGATGCAGATCCTGCAAGCAGGACACTTCCCTTTTCAGCTCGATGACCGCGTGAATGCCGCGGACAGCGGCCTGCGCGGCGGAGAGCGTCGTTATGCAGGGAATGTTATAGCGAATGGCGGCGCGGCGAATGGACTTTTCGTCGTAGAACGATTCGCGGCCGAGAGGCGTGTTGAACACGAGATTGACCTTGCCGGTCTTGATGAGGTCGACGATGTTCGGCCGCCCCTCGTTCACTTTGAACACCTCGTCGCACGGCACACCGGCAGCGTGGAATGCCGAAGCGGTGCCGCGGGTGGCCACTAGTTTGAAACCGAGGGCGACGAGTTCCTTTCCGAGCGGGCCAATATGCCGTTTGTCGCGATCGTTCACGCTGATGAACACGGTGCCCGATTGCGGCAGTTTCTGCCCTGCGGCAAGCTGCGCTTTCGCGAACGCCAGCCCAAACGACGTGGAGATGCCCATGACTTCGCCGGTGGAGCGCATTTCCGGGCCCAGAATGGTGTCCACTCCACGGAATTTGTTGAACGGAAATACCGGAGATTTTACGGAGTAGTAGTCGTGGAAAGCGATTTCGGCTACGCCGTTGTGATGAACGAGGGGAAGCTTCATGTCCGCCAGTTTGCGCCCAACCATCAGGCGAGCGGCAACCTTCGCCAGCGGCACGCCCGTGGCCTTGCTGACGTACGGGACCGTGCGAGAGGCGCGCGGATTCACTTCGAGGACGTACACGGTGTCGCGCTGGATGGCGTACTGCACGTTCATCAGGCCAACCACTTTCAGGGCCAACGCCAGGCGCTTGGTGTAGTCGCGAATGGTGTTGAGAATTGTGGGCGACAAGCTGACCGGCGGAAGAACGCACGAGGAATCGCCGGAGTGCACACCAGCTTCTTCAATGTGCTCCATGATGCCGCCGATGACCACGTCGGTGCCGTCGGCCAGCGCGTCGACATCGATTTCCGTGGCTTCTTCCAGGAACTGGTCGATCAACACGGGGCGAGCAGGGCCCATCAGCGCTGCCTGCGCGACGTATTCCTGCACGGTGTTGACGTCGTAGGCGATGACCATGGCTCGGCCACCGAGGACGTAGCTGGGGCGAACCAGCACGGGCAGGCCGATTTCGGCGGCGACGCGCGCGGCTTCTTCTGAGATCAGCGCGGTGCCATTGCGTGGCTGCGGGATTCTTAACTCGTCGAGGAGACGGCCGAAGCGGCGGCGATCTTCGGCAAGATCGATGGACTCCGGAGCAGTGCCGATGATGGGCACGCCGTTGCGCTTCAGTTCCAGGGCGAGGTTCAGCGGAGTTTGCCCGCCGAATTGCACGATCACGCCGGTGGGCTTTTCGCGTTCGACGATGGCGAGCACATCTTCCAGCGTGAGCGGCTCGAAGTACAAGCGGTCGGAAGTGTCGTAATCGGTGGAAACTGTCTCCGGGTTGCAGTTCACCATGATGGACTCGATGCCGTCTTCCCGCAGCGCAAACGAGGCATGGCAGCAGCAATAGTCGAATTCAATTCCCTGCCCGATACGATTCGGACCGCTGCCCAGGATCATGACTTTCTGTTTCTGCGTGGTATCGGATTCGTCCTCTTCCTCGTACGTCGAGTACATGTACGGGGTGAACGACTCGAATTCGGCGGCGCAGGTATCCACGCGTTTGAAGACAGGCGCAACGCCATAACGCGCGCGTTGCAGGCGCACCACCGCGGGAGTGGTCTTCCAGATTTGCGCCAGGTGCTCGTCGCTGGTGCCGATACGCTTCACTTCGCGGAGCAGGTCCTTCGACGCGGTCTCTACGGTGACGGAAGCAGCGCGGCGGTTCGCAGTCGCAATTTCGTCGATCTGGTGAATGAACCATGGATCGATTTTTGTGAGTTCGCAAATTTCGTGCAGCGGCAGGCCGCGTTCGACGGCCGTCAGGATCCAGTAAATACGATTGGGGCGAGGCGTGGAGAGTTTCTCGCGCAGAAGTGAGTCGGGCGTTTCGGCTGGGGCGCGCCACGGCGAGCTCGGCTCCAGCGAACGAATCCCCTTCTGCAGCGCTTCCTAGAAGGTGCGCCCGATGGCCATGACTTCGCCGACGGACTTCATCTGCGTGCCAAGTGTGCTGTCTGCGCCGGGGAACTTTTCAAATTGCCACTTGGGGATTTTCACGACGACGTAGTCGATGGTGGGTTCGAAGCACGCCGGCGTTTTCTTGGTGATGTCGTTGGGAATTTCGTCGAGCGACATGCCAACGGCCAGGCGCGCGGCAATTTTGGCGATGGGGAAACCGGTGGCTTTGCTGGCCAGCGCAGAACTGCGCGAAACGCGAGGGTTCATCTCGATCACGACCATACGGCCGTTTTCCGGATTGATGGCGAACTGAACGTTGGAGCCACCCGTTTCGACGCCGACTTCGCGGATGATGGCGGCGGCCGCATCGCGCATGCGCTGGAATTCCTTGTCAGTGAGGGTCTGCGCTGGTGCCACGGTGATGGAATCGCCGGTGTGTACGCCCATGGGATCGAAGTTTTCGATTGTGCAGATGACCACGAAATTGTCGCGGTAGTCGCGCATCACCTCGAGTTCGTACTCTTTCCAGCCGATGACGGACTCTTCGACGAGCGCTTCGTGCACCGGACTCATGTCCAGGGCGTGAGCGATAGAATCTGCAAATTCTTCCTTGTTGTACGCAATGGAGCCGCCAGTACCGCCAAGCGTGAACGAGGGGCGAATGACCAGAGGGAAACCGAGCTGATCGCAAAGGCGAAGCGCGTCTTGCGCATTATTCACGAGAGCCGATGCGGGAACCTCCAGGCCAATCTTGCGGCAAGCGTCCTTGAACCACAGGCGATCTTCGGCAACTTTGATGGCACGCAGCGTGGCGCCAATCATTTCTACCTTGTGTTTTTCGAGAATGCCGCTTTCGGCTAGCTCCACGGCGAGATTGAGCGCGGTCTGGCCGCCAACGGTGGGGATAACCGCGTCGGGCTTTTCCTTGATGATAATTTCTTCGAGATATTCCTTGGTGAGCGGCTCAATGTAGGTGCGATGCGCCAGTTCCGGGTCGGTCATAATGGTTGCCGGATTGGAATTGACCAGCACCACCTCGTAGCCTTCCGCGCGCAGCGCCTTGCAAGCTTGCGCGCCGGAATAGTCGAACTCGCACGCCTGCCCGATGATGATGGGACCGGAGCCGATAATCAGAATCTTGTGGATGTCGTTGCGTTTAGGCATTTCTTAAGCTTAGATTTCCTCTCGCCTCGCGAGGATCACTGTCAGCAACTGCCAATTTCGAAAAAGACATGCGGTTCCTTAGCGCGTCGATTTCGATCACCACTTCACTCCATGTCGATTCATCACCTTTTCGACCTGCTCGCGGCGACTTAACACCAACGCATAAATTCCGGTGTAGTGGTCGTGCTGCTTCCACTCGATTGCGCTGCTCTTCCTGCGGAAGGCCGCTTTTGGTCCTAATGTTCAGCTTGGGCGTTTCGGCCAGCAACGCCGAAGCCATGAGGGCCACAGCGACCGGCGCAAGAGTTCTGCTAACGCCGATGCCTCGCATCGCGCGAGATGAAAATTTCAGGATAATACTCGTGCTCTTGAGCACCTTGTTCATCCCCGCGAACTCCCTGGATTGGCGAATTCCTTCATCATGTCCGTGAATTGGGTGAAGAGGTAGTGGGAATCGTGCGGGCCCGGCGAAGCTTCCGGGTGATACTGCACGCTGAAGAGCGGCAAATTCCTGTGGCGCATGCCTTCGTTGGTGGCGTCGTTCAGATTCACGTGGGTGATTTCAACATCGCTGGAGGGCAGCGATTCCGGATCGACGCAGAAGCCGTGATTCTGCGCGGTGATTTCCACCTGGTTCGTCAGCAGATTCTTCACCGGATGATTGGAGCCGTGGTGGCCAAACTTGAGCTTGAACGTTTTTCCGCCCAGTGCGAGGCCGCAAAGCTGGTGTCCGAGGCAAATCCCAAAGATGGGTACTCGTCCGGTTAGTTTACGGATATTTTCGACTGCGTATGTGATGGGCTCGGGGTCGCCCGGACCGTTGGAGAGGAAAACGCCGTCGGGCCCAAATGCCAGGACATCTTCGGCACAGGTGCCGGCGGGAATGACGGTAACGTCGCAGTGATGATCGACGAGCAGGCGGAGGATATTCTGCTTGATGCCGTAGTCGAAGGCGACCACCTTGAATTTGCGAGTATCGGGGCTGGCACCCGCTTCGCCCATTTGCTCGGCCCAGGGCGAAGTAGCCAGGTCGATCGAACCCTTTTGCCAATTGTAGGCTTTTTCGCAGGTGACGCGCCCGGCGAGTTCCTGCCCAGCCATAGTGGGAAGCTGTTTGGCCTCGAAGATCAACTGTTCGGCAGGCGTGCCATCCGTGGCGACGATGCCGCGCAGCGCGCCGACTTTGCGGATGTGGCGAACCAGCGCGCGCGTGTCGATGTCCCATAGCACGGGAATCTTGTGTCGATTCAGATAGAGCTGCGCGGTTTCCGTCGAGCGCCAGTTGGAAGAAATTTGCGAGAACTCGCGCACCACGAGCGATTCGATGTAGGGCCGCGTCGACTCTTCGTCGTCAAGATTCGCGCCGACGTTGCCGATGTGCGGATACGTCAGGCACACGATTTGCCCGGTGTAGCTGGGATCGGTGAAAACTTCCTGGTAACCGGTGAGGCTGGTGTTGAAAACGACTTCGCCGCCGCGGCGCGTGATCGCGCCGGCAGCGCGGCCGTTAAAGACGCGTCCGTCTTCGAGCGCGAGGATTGCAGGTCGGTGCTGAACTTCCGTCAGTGGAGCCTCCGTACGACTTCATTTTTCACTCGCTTCGGTCGCCGATAAAGAGCCAAAGTGATCGACTGGCCAGTAGGCGAACACGGCGCGACCGTAAATGTACTGGCTGGCAACCGGCCCAAACACACGCGAATCGTTGGAACTGATGCGGTGATCGCCCATCACGAAATACATGCCGTCGGGAACCTTGGATGGGCCGTAATCGGAAACGTCGGCAAAGCGCGGGGGAACGTAGGGCTCGGCGACAACTTGCCCATTGACGTAAACCACGCCGCGGCGAATCTCGATGGTTTCTCCCGGAAGAGCGACGACGCGCTTGATGAAGGACTTGGAACGGTCCAGAGGATACCAGAACACCACGACGTCGCCACGCTGGATGGCTTCAAAGCGGTAAACAAATTTGTTGATGAAGATGCGTTCCTGATCCGTCAGAAGAGGCGCCATGCTGGTGCCTTCGACTTTTACGGGCTGATACAGAAAAACGATGATGACCAACGCGAGGCCAATGGCGATGAGCAGGTCGCGGGTCCAAACGCGGATTTCGTGGCGAAGCTGGTGAGGATGTGCAGGGATTTCCGCCGCAGGTGCCGCGGAAGAAGTGCTCTGGGAAAAGGAAGTTGCCGTGTCGGGACATTCAGGTCCCGTGAGGGGAGCGCCAGGTTTCTCGTCGGGTTTCATTATCTACTGCCTTTTATTTATACCATGCCACGGTGAATTCGCACCAGACGCGAATTGCAGGATGATTGCAGGATGGTCCGCGCCCGCCGCTCTCGGTTGGATTCCCGGGGCGTGCGCTTTGCTGCCTCCACATGGATTGGTCGTTAGTCGGGGGAAAGAGCAAAATTGAGCGCGGCGAGGGAGGCGACGACGGCAGTTTCGGTGCGGAGGATGAGGCGGCCGAGCGAGGCCTCAAGGAAAGAAGCTGCGCGGGCCGCAGCAAATTCGGCTTCAGTCCAACCGCCCTCCGGGCCGATGGCGAGGACGGCAGCGTGCGCGGCTTGGCCAACCAGGATTTCGCGAAGGAGCTTCGCGTCGGGAGATTCGGAAAGCATGACGCGGGTGCCGTCGGCGAACCACGCGAAAGCTGCTTCCGGCTTAGTGAGAGTGTCAAGCGAAGGAACCTGTACGCGGCGGGACTGTTGTGACGCTTCGAGGAGAAGTTTCTTCCAACGCTCGGCACGCTTTGCAGCAGCGGCAAGAAGCGCTTTCTCACTGCGCGCGGAGGCCAGCGGCACGATGCGGCTGACACCCAGCTCCGCGGCCTTCTCAATGGCCCATTCGAAGGCATCAAATTTCACGACAGAGAGCAGGAGCGTGGTATGAAGTTGCGGTTTGTACGACGGAATGTTTTCCAGCAGCGCGAATTCGACGAGGTCGCGCCCGACGTTTTCGATGCGGCCGAGCCACACTTCCTGGCCATCGCTGAGTTCGTAGAGCTGGCCCGCCTGTGCGCGCAGCACACGCCCCAGATGGTGGGCAGCTTCCCCTTCCATGATGGCGCGACGGTCGTGAAATTTCTCAACGAAGAAGCGGCGGCGCATGTGGATTCATTTTGGCACGTTCAGTTCAGAAACGGGTGCACGAATCCAAAATTCTCTGGGCATCGAGCGAACAGCAGATCCCTCGCTTCGCTCGGGATGACAATCAGGAAAAGATGGCAATAAGGACCAGCCATTTTATGGCCGCAGTGAATTAGCCGAAGATGTCTTTGACCTTGTCAAAGATGGAGGAGTTGCGGTCGGCGGGCTTATTGTCCACCTTCAGCGTGGCGTCGAGCTGCTCCATGAGTTTGCGCTGGTCGCGGGTGAGCTTGCTCGGCGTAAGCACACGCACGTGATAGTACAGATCACCGCGGCCGCCGCCATGAGGATCGGGCAGGCCTTTGCCCTTGATGCGAAAGACCGCGCCGCTTTGCGTACCCTCGGGGACTTTCAGGCGCTCTTCGCCGGTCAGGCCGGGCACCTGAAGTTCCGCGCCAAGCGCCGCTTGCGCAATGCTCAGCGGAATTGTGCAGTAAAGGTCCGCGCCGCGCCGCTCGAAAAATGTATGCTCCTTCACTTCGAGGACGACGTAAAGATCGCCGGCCGGTCCGCCATTGGGGCCGGGTTCGCCTTCCCCTTGAACGCGGAGGCGGGTGCCCGTATCGACGCCGGGAGGGATGCGAAGTTCGATGGTGCGTTCGCGCTCCATGCGTCCTTGCCCGTGGCAATCGGGGCAGCGCTCCTTGATGATCTGGCCCGCACCCTGACAAGCGGGGCATGTGCGATTAATGGTGAAGAAACCCTGTTGATAGACAATCTGGCCGCGGCCACCGCAGGTCTGGCAGGAAGCAACGCCAGTTCCCTTTTTCGCACCGGTACCGTTGCAGGATTCGCAATATTCCTGCCGCGGAACCCGTACTTTGGTGTTGACGCCTGCGGCCGCTTCCTCAAACGCCAGCGACATGTCGTAGCGAAGGTCAGCGCCCCGCTGGACGCGGCTACGTCCACGGCCACCGCTACGGCGTCCGCCTGCAGCTCCAAACAGATCCTCGAAGCCAAAGAAGTCGCCAAAAATGTCGTGGAAGTCCTGGAAGATGGTGCCGTTGAAATCGGTTTGCGCGCCAGCGCCAGCGAGTCCGGCATGGCCGTAGGTGTCGTAGACCTGACGCTTGTTCGGATCGCTTAAGATGCTGTACGCCTCGGTGCATTCGCGGAAGCGGACCTCGGCCTCTTCCTTGTTCTCAGGATTGCGGTCGGGGTGCCACTTCAGGGCAGCCTTGCGGTAGGAAGATTTGATTTCTTCGATCGTGGAGGTCTTGGAGACGCCCAGGATTTCGTAGTAATCGCGCTGGTTCGTTCTTGGCATGGTCGCTTATTGTGAGCCTCGATCTCAGTTGTTGCTAGCAGTAATCAGTCAGCAGCTATCAGGATACAAAGAAAAACCGACTCTTGCAGAAAAGTCTCGCGCGGTGGCCGCACAACAACCAACAAGAACCACCCATTAGCGCCTGGGAAAAGCCGAAGCCGAAAAGGCACGATGTGCGCGGTATCGCCCGGCACTCATCGTTTTTGACTCCTGATCACTGATAACTGGTCATTGATATCGGTCATTCAATTCGCTCCGACATTCGATGCGCCACTGGGATGAACCGCTACGCGCACCATGGCCGGGCGCAAAACCCGTCCATGAAAAACATATCCTGGCTGAAAGACCTCGAGGATTGTTCCATCCGCCACCTGCGTGGTTTCGGCGCGATCCATAGCCTGGTGGAGATGGGGGTCGAAGGGCTTGCCAACGGGCTCAACGCGGACGACGCCAAGGCGCGCAAGGTTATCGAGCAGTTGCTTATGAATCAGTTCGAAGCCTTTGCGGTAACTCTCGTATTCCGCTTCCTTATGAGCGGCCAGCGCATGCTCGAAACCGTCGATAACCGGGATGAGCGCCTCTACAACTCGCGCTGTGGCGCGCTTATGATCCTCGGCACGCTCCTTTTCGACGCGCTTCCGGTAGTTGTCGAAGTCGGCCTGGCGGCGCAGCAAGGTTTGCCGCAGGTCGTCGAGGTCGGCGGCTAGCTTTTTGGCGTCTGCATCTTCGCGGGCGGCGTCCTCCGCTAACGCTTTAGCCTCGGCGGACTGCTCGGAGTCAATCTCGTTGGGCAACTTGGTTTTGCGATCGTCCATTTCACTTTCCTCGTTTCGGGATGTTCACTATTCAATCTTCTTGAGGGCCTCGCTAAAGAGTTGCGCTACATAGGCCACGGCGGTGATAGCTCTCTCGTAATGCATCCGCGTGGGACCCAGCACCCCCAGCGACCCCTGTGCCATGTCGTGACGCGAATAGGGCGCGCTGATGAGAGCAATGTTCTCGCCAGCTTCTGATATCTCCTTGATGCCAATTTGCACCGAAACGGGTTCAGGAGTTTCGATGCAGGCGTTCAGCACAGTCACCAGGCGGTGCTTCTCCTCGATGGCGGCAAGCAGGTCACGAAGTTGGATCTGATCGGCAAATTCCGGTGCACCAACAATTTGCGCGGTGCCTTCCACATAGACTTGCTGTGCCGGGCCTTCGCCAAGGATTGCGGGGTCACACAATGTGAGCGCGCTGCGGGCGATGCCCTCGTAACGTTCCCGCTCGGTAGCGAGTTTCTGCAGCAGGTCGGTGCGGATGGCTTCCAGCGTCCATCCCGTGTAATGGCTATTCAAGAAATCCGCGGTGGCGTCCAGTTCCTGCTGGGTAAAAGGACGAGCGGGGCGAAGGATTTTGTCTCGCGTATTGCCACCGGGCGAAATCAGTACTACCACCACGCGGCCGTCGGGCAACAGCCACATGCGGGCGTGCTCCAGAACGGTCTTGCGCAACGGCGGGGCCACGATGATGCCAATGCCCTTGGAGACTTCGGCGAGAACGTGGCCAGCCCGCTCCGTAAGTTCCACAGCAGAGGTGCCCGCTGCCATTTCGCGGCGAATCCATTCCTGGTCATCGAGATTGAGCGTGGCTTGCGTGGCTATTTCCTGAGCGAAAAAGCGGTAAGCCGCGGCAGTGGGAACGCGTCCAGCCGAGGTGTGCGGCTGGAAGAGGTAGCCGCCGTCCTCGAGATCGGCCATAACGTTACGAATCGTGGCGGTGCTGAGCGATTCGTCGAAGCGCTTGGAAACCGCGCGCGAAGAAACCGGTTCGCCCGTTTCGATGTACGTGCGCACGATGTCCGCCAGAATCTGGCGGTTGCGGCGTTCCTGCAAGGTTGGATAGCGCATGGCAGCACTCACCAAGGGGTGCTAACTACTATTCTAGGAACGCTGTCAAGCCGCGTCAAAGGGCAGCCGGCAATCTGCGGCGATGTTGCTGTTGCCGATTCTCCCGATTGAACACCCAACGCCTTGCGAAATGCGACCCCTGACCTCAGTCCCAGCTCTCCCGTTCTCTCTTGAGGTAATCGTCGGGATACAAGCCAGGACCAAGACCGGTGAGTGCGTCCGCGTAAGATTTGGGTTTCTTGAGGATAATTAGGCACTTGCCGTGAGGCACCACGAGCAGCTTGTCCCCAGGCTTAAGTCCCAGGGCCTTCCGGGCTTCGCGCGGAATACCAATCTGGTTTTTCGAAGAAAGAACAACGTCGGCCATAACTCACATTCTGGGAGGAAGTAAGATGGCAGGTCAAGGTCCGCAGTCACAACAATCTTTCAATTGTTGTCGATCTGGGCGCGCTGCAATTTGTCGGAATAGTCGATATACACCGATTTCCATTCGGTGAAGAAATCGATGGCGGCGATGGCGGCTTCGCGGTGGCCATTGCCGGTCTGCTTGGTGCCGCCAAACGGCAGGTGCGTCTCAGCGCCAATAGTGGGCGCGTTTACATACACGATGCCGGTGGAAAGATCTCGAATCGCGGCGAAAGCGCGGTTGACGTTGCGGGTGTAAATCGACGCAGAGAGCCCAAAGGCCACTCCATTGGCCACCTCAATTCCCTGCTCCAGCGAATCGATGGGAATGACCGACACGACGGGCCCAAATATTTCCTCCTGCGCTACACGCATCTTCGGGTCGCAGTCACCAAAGACCGTCGGCGCGTAAAACCATCCCCTGGCATGGTCTCCGAGATCGCGACGATTTCCGCCAGTCAGCAGTTTTGCGCCTTCCTTCTTGCCAATCTCCACGTAGCTCATCACTGTCTGGAGTTGCTGCTCGTTAATGAGCGGGCCAACTTCCACCGAAGGGTCAAGACCATTGCCGACTTTCAGTTTTTGCGCGCGTCCCACCAGTCCAGCAACGAACTCCTTCCATGAGAAGGCCGGTGAGTGTCAAGTCTTTTCGTTCATTTTGTCTCCTTTTTCTTTCTTCTTCTTTGTTTATTCTTTTGCATATTGTTCCCATTCAGCCAAGCCGCCTCTGTCG
>Ga0074045_10000190_pt1 | contig 57672 bp, 51 predicted proteins | sample BogForMeECP23OM2_FD_94442 | JGI IMG/M metagenome (GOLD analysis project Ga0074045, IMG submission 94442) | Bog forest soil microbial communities from Calvert Island, British Columbia, Canada - Bog Forest MetaG ECP23OM2 | ecosystem: Environmental > Terrestrial > Soil > Wetlands ... | reverse complement strand
CGGTTCCATGATTTTCTCCAAGGGTGATTTGCAGGCACATGGTATTTGGGTTGGATCTTGTTTTTGGTTCTTGCTGTTCGTTCCACAAGTCCTGGAGGCCGTAGGCCGGAAGGACTTGTGGGCCTTGGCCTCGGTCTTGTCAGCATGTGTGAACGCAGGCACGATCTCGATCGAATCGAAAAGGTCCGTCGGCACAACCATTCAGGTTCATCTTCCTATCTCCGTTCCCTGAATCTCTAACGAAAAAGGCCTCGTTTTGAAGCGCGTTTGCGCAGAGATGCGCCGATATGCTACACATCTGCTATGCCTGACTTTGCCGCACCTGTCGAACGACTCATTGAAGAGCTGAAACATCTCCCGGGAATTGGGCAGAAGACCGCCCAACGTCTGGCGTTTCACATTCTGCGGGTTCCACTGGAAGACGCACTGGCTTTGGCCGAAGCCATTCGCGACGCGAAGGAAAAAATTCGCACCTGCGCCACCTGCCACAACATTACCGATACGGACCCTTGTTTGTACTGCGTTGGACCGAACCGCAACAAACGCACCATTTGCGTTGTAGAGGAACCGCACAATATTATGGCGGTTGAAAAAACTCGCACCTACGACGGCATGTATCACGTCATGGGAGGTTCCCTATCTCCGCTACAGGGTCGAGGCCCAGATCAATTGAACATTAAATCCCTCATCGAGCGCCTCAAAGGCGGAACGGTAGAAGAAATCATCATCGCCACAAATCCCACTGCCGAAGGCGAAGCCACCGCGGTATACCTTTCAAAATTGTTGAAGCCACTTGGCGTTCGGGTGACGCGTATAGGCGTGGGAATCCCGGTGGGTGCGGATTTGGAATATGCCGATGAAGTCACCATGCTGAAGGCCATGGAAGGGCGGCGTGAGTTATAAGAAGATTTTATTGGAGTGACTGATCCCGGCTTAGGCAGTGACGCCGTGGCAGCGAAAACTCGTTGAAAACTAATGGTACTAGGAAACTAGGAAGTACAGTGCTTTTCTACCTCTAGGCAAGCTGCGGAATTCAGGATACAGTCCTATTCCCACGGTGGGTTCATCGAGAACCAGAGTAGGAGGTGCGCTATGCCCGGGTTGGCGCACTACATGGCGCAGTACGACCATGAACACAGTTCGATTTGGAACAAACTGTTGCACGCTATCGGTATTCCGCTCATTTTCGCTGGAATTGTCCTATTGGTGCTGATGCACTGGCAATGGGGCCTGGCATGCTTTGCGGGTGGCTGGATTTTGTTGCTCGTGGGACATCGAATCGAAGGGAACAATCCCGCTTTTTTTCAGGGCCCCGTCTATTTGTTGGTTGGGCCGATCTGGGTGCTGAAAGAATTGTGGACCACAGTCCTCGGAGCGCGACCGCCAGCGACTTCCCAAAGTGCTCCAGCCGATAAGCCGGATGTACAGAAGTAAACGAACCGGGGACAGGTTACCTTGACGATGCAGAACGATGAACAGGGGCCGGAAGTTGCCGATGAATCGAGTTCGCCGATGACGGAAGGCGCGTTGAACGCCAGCACGGAATTAAGAAAACGCCGGAGCACAAGAATCGTGCAGGCTGTTCCATTGAACGTCACCGGCGTGGACGCCTTGGGCCGTCCATTCACCGAACGCACCTCAACTCTGATCATTAACTGCCACGGCTGCCGCTACCAATCCAAGCATTACGTGCTGAAAAATATGTGGGTTAATCTGGAAGTTCCTTCTCCGGAACCGGGCCATTCTCCGCGCCGCGTCCGCGGCAAGGTTGCCTGGATCCAACGGCCGCGAACGGTGCGCCAGCTCTTTCAAGTGGCACTGGAGTTAGAAACACCAGGAAATGCCTGGGGCATCGCCTTTCCTCCGGAAGATTGGTTCACTCTCCCCGAAGATGCTACTGCGGCTGCAACTGGAGGCGTTCTTCCGGAATTGCCTCCGACCATTCCCGCCACATTCACGGGCGAAGCCCATGCGCCTTTGCCGGACGCGGATCAGAATGGTGGAGTTCCCGACAATTTGCGGGTCTTCCCTGCTCCGACGAGCACCACGGACGCGTCCTTGCAATTGGCAAGGCAGGTTGCCCGCTTGTTGGCTGAAGCAAAACAGCAGATTCAAGCGCTTGTACATGAAACAGCGACGCAATCAGTGGCTGCGGAACGGCGGATTGCCTCCGAGCAGTACGAACAGAGGTACGCCGCGTTCCGCGAAGAAGTCGCCCGCGAAACGGCTCACGCCATCGATACCATTCAGCAGGAATCTTCAACCCGTGCCCTCGAGGCACAAGCATCTGCGGCAGAATCTCTCAAGAATGAATTGCCCCGATGGCTCGCTCCACAACTCGAGCAGATGACCCATGAACTGACCGCCCAACTGGCCCGCGAAGGCGCCTTGCAACGCGAGCAACATGAAAAACAGCTCTCCACCGCACACGACACTCTCCAGACCCTCTGTACGCAAGCAGATGAAACGGCAGATAAGCTACGCACTCAAGCGGAGGTCGTTGAAAGCCAGGTTGTAGCCGGCATTCAAGAAGTAGCACAGAGGGCGGAGGAGCAACTCCGGCAGCGCGAAGAAACTGCGGCACAGCATTTTGAAACTCTAACCGGCGGACTCACTGAAACGCTTCAACGCGCGAACAACTCACTCGCCGAAGCCCAAACTTCCTTGCACCAGCAAATGACGCGTGAAGTGGAGGCAGCGCAGGCTCGCTGGGCCAGCACGCTCGAGGAAGCGATTCAAGCCGCTCAAGAAAAGGCATCCCAGCGCTTCTTGGAAAAAGCAAAGAATCTTCGCTCTGAAGTCCTCGAGGAGGTCGAGAAGAAGGGAACAGCGCAACTCGAAATGATCGAAGCGCGAGCCAGGAAATTGGGAGAGTCCTTGGACCGAGCCAATGAGGCAACGGAGAAATTAGAGCACTATGCGGACCGCACGGAAACTGTGCAGCAACAGGCGTTGAGCGGTTTTCAATCCCAACTGGACGATGTGTTGAGCTTGCACCGCAATGAACTGCACCGCCAATCGGACAGCTTGTTTGAAGAGATTCACACTCGCATTCGCCACAGCTTCGAATCCGCAAACAGCAAAGCCTTGGAAAACTTTGACTCCCAGATCCAATCCCTTGTCCAGCCGCATGTCACCAAAGCGGAAGAAGCCGTTCACCGCCTGGCAGGCGGACGCTCCCTGCTTGACGCGGCCATGACCATGCAGCAGGACCGCATTCGTAATTCAGCCGATGAGGCGTTTGCGGATTCCATGGCGCGCTTCCGCGAAAATCTCGGCAGCGTTGAGCAGATATTAAATGAGTCAGCCCAGGCAATCAGCACACGGAATCTCGAAGAGTTGGAAAATAAAGCCATCGACCTCAAACATCACACTATGGAAGAGATGTTTAAGTCCGCGGAATGGTATGAAAAACGCGGCCAGACGCAGGCCCAAACTCTTACCGAGCGGCTGGTGGAACAATCCGGAGCGCAATTGCGTGAAAAGGCTGGCGAAATTTCCGGTTTGTTTGCGACGGAACTTGATCACTCCAGCCGTAGCTACCTGAACCAAACCCAACACCAATTGGAAGAGTCGGTCGAAGAAGCGTTCAAGAAGGTTCGCCTTCTATTTACCGAAGCTGCCGATACCACCTCGGCGGCATTCACCGATGAAATTCAGCGCAATGCGCGTCAGGAGCTCGATGGCTTCAATGAACTGATCCACAAGTCGGTCGAGCTTTCGCGCGAGCAACTGGATAGCACTCGAGTGGAGATTTCTCAGAAGATCAGTGACGAACAGGAAGAATTTTTGCGCCGTTTCCAGGGCTCAATGAGCAGTTCGGTGGAAAAGGGCTTGCGTGAAGCGCAAGGTCAAGTGGAATCCAGCTTTGCCGCCCTGCTGGCATCCTGGAAGTCCATGAACGAATCGCAGCAGACCGAATTGCGCGGCTCTTTCGGGAAAATCAGCGACGAGTCGGCGGAGCAATACCGCAACCGGCTCGAAAATATCTCCAATTCCTGGATGGTGGCGACCGTGGCGACACTGAATCATCAATCGCGAGACGTTATTGCAAAGATTGCTTCCTCTGCCGAAGAAAAACTTCGTGAAGCAACCGCTGAAGTTTTCTCCAAATTCGGAGAAACCCTCCGCGAACGTCTCCAGCAAATCGCCGCCGGCTTCGAGTCCGATAAAAGACAAATGTAGGTGCAGGGAACAGCCCCGCCAACCCTCTTCACTTCCTATAGGGTCCATTACCACCCCTCTTTACACGTCCCAACCGTTGGCGCATCTAATCCTCGGACGGTATAATTCCAAAGTTTACCCATGGCCAACCGAGCTTATTTACGTGTATGGACTCGCGACTTCTCGGAAAAAACCATGATTGCAGAGTTCGCCCGTTTCTTGACTACCGTGCCGCTCGCCGAAACGCGCGCGGGTTTCGACAAACTCATCGTCCAGGCCATCGACGCTAGCGAAACTCCTCTGGAGGAATGGGATCTCCGCGAACAGAAATATGGGCCAGCAGAAGTCGCCGCTCTTGCGATTCAGCATCTGAATGCAGACACTGCTTACTTCGTTAGCGGGCAATGGGATTTGTGGACTTTCGATATCGACACGCTGAAATGGGATTATGGCCCGCAACCGCTTGAACTGATCTGTCACGGCGCCATCTACGAGGACGGGATCGCTTCAATCACCGGCCAGTTCATGGCTGACCTTGGTTTCGAGCATTTGTTCACCGGTCACGGCGGCTTGTTGGCTCCGGGTCAGGCCACCGATCCGTTCAACACTTCCGATCATCCCTTTGAGAAAATATTCAGGAGCTGGATGGCCGGCTCCGAAAATTTGAAACTGTATCACCAAAAGACTCGCGAAAATATTCAGAAGCTCTTCAGTTGGGTCGAATCGATCGAAGCAGCATTACCAGTAGAGCGCAGCGAACTCTGGAGCGAAGGCGAGGAAAACTTTGAGGCGCGTCTCGATGCCATCCAGTCCCAACGCTAAGCTCTGTTGTAGCGCTGGCCTGCCATCTTTTGGCGCGCTAGCGCTTTTGCCTTTGATTTTCTTGCAACTCTGCTCAGCGCTAACAGCAGCGCAAACACCCAAGCCCACGTCCCAAAAAGCAACTCTCCAACGCTCCAATGAACTCACTCTGGCAGGACTGAGGCCAGGCCGCGACACCTATTCCCGCGCGGTCCAACTCTACAAGAAGCCGGATGAGAAGAACGAAAAAGACGAAGCCCAATTGCATTGGTCACCTGCCTGCCAAAAGCAGTCGCTGGCCATCGACATCGACTCAGCCAAAAGGATTCAAGTTATCCGTACGACCGTAGCTGAAACGACCGACAGCAGGTGTTCTTCTATATTACCAGGGCTTTGGAAAACCGGGCACGGCCTTCGCGTGGGTGACCCCACCCCCAAAGTCTCCCAACTCTACGGCGAGCCCGAGTCCAAGAGTCCTAGCAGCAAGGGCGGCCAGCAGCTAGAATTGTGGTATTACGCCTTTGATTGGGCAGGCGCGGACGTGCCGCAGGTTATGGAAGTGCTGTGCACAAAGGAAAAAGACGGCAAGCCGGGGCAAGTCATTGAGATTACCCTTGCGGCCCCAAGTCTTTGAATCGAAATTAGCTTTATTCTCTGATACCAGACACGTACCCGGCGCGTCTACTTGGAAAGGATCGTAATGTTTCGTTCCCTTGTCATTTCTCTCTCCTGCTTCATGAGTTTCGCGTTCACCGGATGCGATTCGATGTCTACGAAGGTTGCCTCTCAGGAGAAAAAGCCCCTGGAGCCGGTCGTCCCGGAAGAGTATCAGGATGTCGCAGCCTCCCTCCTAGGCAGCGATGCACAGGTTCTTTTGTTTGGCGACCTCGCCAAGAATGGCCAGAAGCAGGTCCTGGTAGCAAACGTATTGCCGAATACGCCCAGAAGTGTCATCGCGGGAACGGTTGTGACCCGTTCGGTTATCGCCCAATTCGAAGACGGCAAATGGGTGGAACTGTTGCGCTGCGACGAGTATCTGAAAAATGGCAAGGGATACTTGGGCCTTACGCCGCTTCAGCCCGTCACGGGTTGGAAATTACAGTATGAGGACAGCCCGGAAAAAGGTCTCTCCCTTTATTTCACCCCCGTGAAAACGGGTTCGACTGAACGCACGCTGCCGATTGCGGTAAGATGGAATCCCGCCACCAAGCGGTATCAATCCATGGATCCAGGCTATCAAAATTTCCTCGGTGAACTGCCAACACTGGAAAGCCCGAGGTCCACGTTACGATGAGCACGGCCGCGACACCCACGCATTCAGCGGAGCAAAAGAAAAAAGCGCTGAAAAGCTCGGCGATCAAGAATCTGCGTGGCCTGGTGCCTTATCTCGGACGCTACAAAGCCGCGATTGCCGTGGGCTTACTCACTCTCGCGCTGATGGGCATTATCGGCAACGTCGTGCCGCTGGCAACGGGTATCATCACTGACACGCTGGCAGGAAGTTCCCGGCCTTTTGAGCGGGCCATGCACGGCGCGGGCGACGTCGCGCCGCTGAACTGGCTGAGCAACTTAGTCCCCTATTACCAACCCAATAGCCGCCGAACACTCCTGATTTATTGCCTCATCATCATAGTCTGCATCGCCTTAAAGGGCGTGATGTCTTTTGCAACGCGTTGGGTTCTTATTGGAATTTCGCGGGACATCGAATTTGATATTCGGAATGACTTGCTGGACCGGTTGCTGGTGCTCGAACCAGAATTTTACGTTCGTAACCGCACTGGTGAATTGATGTCCCGCGCGACCAACGATCTGAATTCTGTCCGCATGGTGCTGGGTCCCGGAATCATGTACAGCGGTACGACGATCGTGACAATGGTGCTATCGATTTCGGTGATGGTAATGCTTTCCCGATCGCTAACGCTATGGGTGCTGCTCCCAGTCCCGATCGTTGCCGTGGCAGTCTGGTATTTCGGTCAAGTGATCCACCGCCTTTATGAAAAAATTCAGGAATCATTGGCGACCTTATCCGCAAAGGTGCAGGAAAATTTGTCTGGCGTGAGAGTAATCCGCGCGTACACGCAGGAAAGCGCGGAAATGAAAGGATTCGATGGGCCAAACAAAGAATACGTTGCGCGAAACGTCCAACTGATTCGGACTTGGAGCATGTTCATGCCTTCCCTCCAGGCCATGATTGGAACGACCTTCCTGATTGTGCTCTGGCAGGGGGGATATCGTTTCCTTCACGGACAACTTTCCCTCGGTTCGTTGATGACTTTCAATTCGTACCTCGGATTTCTGGTTTGGCCAATGATCGCCTTGGGTTGGGTAACTAATATCTTTCAACGCGGCGCCGCTTCCATGGGCAGGTTGAACTACATATTGACAGCACAACCAAAGATCGACGATAGAAACGTCAAGATTCCACTCGACGCGAAAATACAAGGCACGATTGAGTTTCGAGACTTGAATTTCGCCTATCCCACAAATATTGCAGGTAACGGTGCGGGCAATGGCCAAAGTGGCCAGAGGAATGAGACATCTTCGGTCCTTAGAAACATTAATCTTACGATTCCTGCCGGTTCAACGCTCGCCATCATCGGCCCCACCGGCAGTGGCAAAACGACATTAGCAGCCCTAGTAGCAAGACTGTGGGAAGCTCCGGAGGGTCAGATTTTGATTGATGGTCATCGAATCCGAGAATGGCCACTGGAAACGTTGCGCCGCTCAATTGGATATGTGCCGCAGGATACTTATCTTTTCAGCGAAACGGTCGGCGAGAACATCGCATTTGGGTTGCGGCAATTCGAATCGGGGCAGGTTCGCGAGGCCGCCGACGTCGCAAACCTGCACGGCGACATTGAAGAGTTCCCGAATAGATACGAAACCATGGTGGGGGAGCGCGGAATTACGCTGTCTGGTGGACAAAAGCAACGATCCGCCATTGCCCGCGCCCTGATTCGCGACCCCCGCATTCTGATTCTTGACGATTCTCTTTCCGCAGTCGACACACAGACTGAGGAAAAAATTCTCAACCGTCTGCGGGGCGTGATGCACGGACGCACAACCATCTTAATTGCGCATCGAACCTCAACTGTTCGCGATGCCGATCAAATTGTTGTGCTGAAAGATGGCGGTATCTTGGAACGCGGCACGCACGAAGAATTGCTGCGGCGCGGCGGCTACTATGCCGATCTTTATCAGAAGCAACTGCTCGAAGAAGAGTTGGAACGGGCATGAGCAACGTGCACGAAGAAGAGGCACTCGGTAAAGCGTACGACTCGCGGCTGATGAAACGGCTGCTCAAGTACATGCGCCCTTACCGCGCGCGGGTGATATTTGCCCTCGCTCTGGTGGCGGTCGTGACACCTCTTGAACTGGCACCGCCTATTCTCTTCCAGCGCGTGATCGACAAATTTCTTGTGCCGGGCGCGAGCGGTGCTCTTCCCATCCCCGAGGCATGGCACGGCGTAATCGTCATCAGTTTGATCTATCTCGCCGTACTCGCATTTGATTTTCTCGTTCAGTACATTCAAATCAGGATTATGCAACGTGTCGGCCAGCAGACGATGTACGATATGCGCACACAGATCTTCAGCCACTTGCAGCGACTCTCCATGACTTATTTCGACAAGAATCCGGTCGGGAGATTGATGACGCGGGTGACGACAGACGTCGATGCACTCAATGACCTCTTTGCGGCGGGTGTCGTTACCATGATCAATGATTTTTTTCTTTTGGCCGTGATGGCCGCCCTTCTCTTTTGGATAGATAAAAAGCTGGCCCTCGACGCGATGGCGATATTGCCGTTCATCCTCGTAGTAACCATGATTTTCCGAAAATACGTTCGGGAGGCCAACAGGAAAATTCGGACGGCTGTCGCTCGAATCAATTCGTTTCTACAGGAATACATATCTGGCATGAGCGTGGTACAACTTTTCAATCGCGAAACAAAAGCGCGTGAAGAATTTGCAAAGCGCAACAAAGAGAACATGCTGGCGTGGCGGACGCGATTTTGGCCTACGCCCTCTTCTATCCCGCGGTGGAGTTTCTGAGCTTTGCGACCATTGCGCTGATCTACTGGTCCGGCGGAAACCGAATTCTGGGTCATGCTCTGTCTCTCGGCGTATTGATAGAATTCACCATGTTCGCTCAACGCTTTTTTCGCCCCATCCAGGACCTCAGCGAGAAATTTAACATCCTGCAATCGGCGATGGCTGCTTCGGAGCGCATCTTTAAGCTTCTTGACGAACCCGTCACAATCGAAACCAAAGCTAACTCGCAAAAACTTATCTCTCCCCGCGGCGCTGTCGAATTCCGCAATGTTTGGTTCTCCTACCGTAACGTTCCCGAACCCGCGGAAGAAGATTGGGTCTTGCGTGATGTCTCCTTTCACATGGATCCGGGACAAACCTTCGCAATCGTCGGCCACACTGGCGCGGGCAAAACCACGCTCATCTCTTTGCTCTTCCGCTTCTACGACATTCAACGCGGTCAAATTCTCCTCGACGGCATCGACATTCGCCTTCTGGATTTGCAGGAATTGCGCAAGCAGTTTGGAATCGTTCTCCAAGATCCGTTCCTTTTCACCGGCACTATCCAATCCAACGTGCGTCTCGGCACTCCCGGCATTACCAGGGCCAACGTAGAACATGCCCTCAATGAAATCGGTCTCGGCGATTTCATTGAATCCTTACAGCAAGGCGTCGACACCGAAGTAAACGAACGCGGTTCAACGCTTTCCGTCGGCCAGCGACAATTGATCAGTTTCGCTCGCGCCTTAGCTCATAATCCGCGATTCCTGATTCTTGATGAAGCCACATCCAGCGTGGACACCAAAACCGAACTCCTGATTCGCGAAGCTCTCAATCGCTTGCTCTCCGGACGAACTGCCCTCGTCATTGCCCACCGTCTCAGCACCATTCAATATGCCGATCGCATTCTGGTGTTCCACAAAGGCCGTCTGCGCGAGCAAGGTGCCCACCAGGAATTGCTTGCAGAACGTGGCATCTATTACCGTCTCTATCAGTTGCAGTACAAGGAACAGGAACTACACGATACCGATGGCGGCAGGCGTTTAACCAGTTCGACCGCTTTGAAGACCCCTTTGCCGGCGAGCGATTAGCCGATATCAGCGACCCTTCCATGGCCCCCATCTCTTTACTCCTCTCCGCCGGTGAAGCTTCCGGAGATATGTACGCCGGGCGGCTTGCCACCGCGCTGCAAACGCGCATCGACGTCCACTTGTTTGGCATGGGCGGCCCGCAAATGCGAGCCGCAGGCGTTGAAATCATCACCGACTATTCCGAAGTCGCCGTCGTCGGGATCACCGAAATCCTGCGTCATCTTCCCTCCCTGCTGCACGCCATGGATCGAATCGTCACTGAAGCCGAAACTCAGAAACCAGCCCTCGCCATCCTCACCGACTTTCCCGGATTTCACTTGCGTTTAGCCCGCAAGCTACAACCACGGGGTGTCCGCAACGTCTACTACATCTGCCCGCAGTTCTGGGCGTGGCGTCCGTGGCGTGTCAATTTGGTCCGTCGCCGCTTTACAAAGGCCTTGTGCATCTTCCCCTTCGAAGAGAGGTTCTTCCGCAATGCTGGCGTCAGCGCCGAATTCATCGGGCATCCGTTGGTGGGCGAAGTAAGCGCAACGAAGGATCGCAAGGCATTTTGCCAGGAACAAGGTCTCGACCCCGCTCGAACGATCGTCACGATATTGCCCGGAAGCCGCGCCGGCGAATTGGCACACCACCTGCCCGTGTTGCAGGAAACTTGCGCGCGCATACATGCCAAGAAATCTTCCCAATTCATTGTTGCAGCCGCGCATCCTAGTGATATTGGTCTGCTAAAGGCAGGGTGGCCGAGTGGAGTTATCGTGCGAGTGGTCGAGGGGGAGACTTACAATGCGCTTGCCTCCGCCGACGCCGCCATCGTTTCCAGCGGTACCGCTACCGTGGAAGCAGCGCTCTTGAATGCCCCTATGGTTGTGGTTTACCGGGTTTCTCCGTTGACCGCCACTCTCGCCAAGCCATTGGTTCGTACACCCTATTTTGCGATGGTGAATCTTATCGCCGAGAAGCAAATTGTTCCGGAACTCGTTCAGGACGATTTCACGCCGAACAAAGTTGCCGAGGCAATTCTAAATCTGTTGCAAAACCCAAACGTTCGGTCCGCGATGAAGGATGGTTTGGCGGAGGTTCGCAGACGGCTCGGGCCTCCAGGGGCCGTCGACCGTGCTGCCGACCAGATTATCCAGCTGTTGGGCAAGAGCGCTGGCAACGCTTCCTGAGCCGTTGTTATCCTATAGACAGGTGGAAAAGTCGGTTCGTGATCAAATGTTGACGCTCCCGAGGGTAATGAGATGAAGCTATGCAGTAAACTTTGGGCTGCAATCTTAGCGGCCCTCTTTTTCTGGATGACATTCTGTGCTGCTCCGCTTCGGGCTCAAGCGCCTACTCAGTGGAATTTTCTCGCCGAAAAATACGAAGTTTCGACTTACGTAGACACAGCCGCCCAGGGAATTAATGCCGTCGCCAAGGTCACGTTCCGAGCAGCGCAAGTTTCTTCCAATATCCGCGTGGAGTTGAATGAGAATCTCGAACTAAGGGAGGTGAAGGGTCCCGATGGCAAGACCTTAACGTTTGAGCGAGAAAATCAGAATCCTCTCTACGTGATGATTCTGTTGCCCTCCCAGATTGCCGCGGGAAAGGAGATTACCCTGACCTTCAGTTATGGCGGATTGCTGGCTAACGAAGAAAACAGCCCCGTTCCCAATCTACGGGCTGCCTACGTGAGCAAAGAATGGGCGTACTTGCTTCTGCCTTCCCGCTGGTTCCCTCTCACAAATTATCCTTCCAATCGCTATACCGGCATGTTTCGTTTGAATGTTCCAGACACTATGGCCGTGGCGGGAACGGGTAAGACGGATGCTCCGCAACCGATTACACCAAAATCACCCGCGGAATCTCCTCGTCTGATGTACACGTTTCGTTGCGAACGCCCTGAACCGCACGGGTCGTTTGTCGCTGGGCCGCTACAGTTGAACCCCAAGCAAGCCGAAGGCATCAACGTCTCTGTCTATGCGCCCCGCGCAGATTCCGGCAAAGCCCAGGAATTTGCAAACAATGTCGCTCATCAAGAAATTATTTTCTCGGATCTCTTCGGTTCGTTGCCGGAGTCTGACCTCACAGTAATCGAGCTGCCCGATGGGACGCTCCGCGAATTCGCCGCTCCCGGTGTCATCATGCTGAGCCACCGCATCTGGGACCCCAAATTTAGTGATCGCACACAAAGTCGCCTGGTCGCTTCGCAATGGTGGGGTATTGAAGTCCTGCCGGCCACCACCAGTGACGTGTGGATCACAGACGGTTTAGGCCGCTATTGCGAAGAACTCTATGCCGAGCAGGCCCTTGGCAAAGAAGCCGGCCTCAGATCCATTGACGAGTTCGCGGTCGGCGCGTTGATGTTCGACAACTCCGCTCCGGTCGCACAGTCTGCCCGTCTCGCACCATACACGCCCGAATATCGCTCTGTGGTCATGAACAAAGGGGCGATGTTGTTTCACATGCTTCGCGTGCAAATGAACGATGTCACCTTCAGGAATCTGCTGCACAGTTTCTACGCAAAGTATGAAGGCAAGACAGCCACGGTCCAGGATTTTGAGCAGATGGCCATCGCGTTGGCGAATTCCGCTGCAAGGCCAAACGAAGGAGCGCCAAACCTGGCCGGTTATTTTGCGCAGTGGATGAACTCCACCGGCATCCCGGAATTTATGTTGGAGTATGTGACCTACCGCACGCGCAAGGGTTTCCGTGTCGTCGGCAAGATTCATCAGCCTATCGATACTTTCTCAATGCCTGTGCAGATCCGCATCGACACCGAAGGCAATCCCGAAATTAAGTGGATCGATGCCCAGGGTCTGGACTCCGAATTCATGGTGGAGACGTTCGGCCGCCCGAAACCAGGTGGAATCAAGATTGACCCGAACAACTACATTTTGAAGAGCACCCCAAGCCTGCGCGCTCGCGCCGCAATCGCACGCGGTGAAGAGTTAGCCGAAGTCGGAAAATATTACGATGCCGTTGCGCAATACCAGAAGGCTCTGAGCATTCAGCCAAATCGCACGCTCGCGAATTTCCGCATGGGCGAGGCGTTCTTCTACCAGAAGAATTATCAGGCTGCCGCCAATGCATTCCGCGAAGCCTTGGCCACTGTCCCCGAGCCCTCAGAAAAATGGACTGAAGTCTGGAGCCATATCTATCTCGGCAAAATATTTGACCTGCTCGGCCAGCGCGAACGAGCATTGAATGAATACAGCAAAGCCCGCCAGACCAACGACAATACTGGCGGGGCACAGGACGTCGTCGAGATCCTCGTAAAGAAACCCTACACCGAAGCAGGCATGCCCACGGTTCTCCCCGGCGATAAAGGCGCCGCCACCCCCGCGAAGGGCAAAAAAACCGACGTTCCCGCCCCCGCCGACAAACCTTCCTTCAAAACTCCATAAATTCGTCTCTTACGTTTGCGTGTTTCTCTTCAGTAACTGCGGTCGTATCGCCCGTGGGGTGCTTCGCGTTGTGGCCCATCTTTAGATTGATTCCGTCAAAGTCTGGTGGTTGATTTTCAGATCGGCCACTCAAAATCCACCCATTCCCCTAAGCCTCGCCCCCGGCACACCCTTCTCCTGCACGAGCACCTGGAACCGCTCTCCCATCCCTTCCGGATAAATCAACGTTTTCAGTTGTAGTCGCGCGCGCATCCGATCCGTTTCATCCATGCCCTCATCATAAAGATCGTCGAAATCATTTGCCTTCCCGAGCGCCAGAAGAAACGCAGTCTGTGAAACCAATCCGATCGTATTCAATCCGGACCGCTCACCCCACAATTGAAGCGCCGTGAAATTCACATGAGCCGTCAAATCCTGCTGCCCAGGTGCCGCGTAATAATTCTCTTTCGCATCGTGCCCTGCGTACGCGAGTACTGTCCCCGACATGTGGTGCTCATTATACAAACCGGACGCTTCGTGCCCGTAGTCAATCGTCAAAACAAAACCGCGTTGTAGCCTTCTCCCGATTTCCATTATCCAATCGCATGCTTCCAGACCTGCTTCCGCTTGTTGTCCTTCCCCCAGCGAGATTTGTTGCACCTCGAAATATTCAGAGAGCGCGGAAGAAGAAAGCGGTTGGCTTATTTCTCTAAATCCGTTAGGACCGTGCGCGATGAACAATTCTCGTAAGCCATCTGCGTCCTGGATGACTCGGTGCACTGCCATGGCATCGAGCAGTTCATTGGAAAATACGCACCCATTCGCAATTTTTGCAGGTACTTCGATCGAAGCCACGCACTTCCCTTCCTGGATAAAATTGGCAAGCCTCGCAGTAAGTTGGTGAGTGCGAGAGGGCGAACGTTCAACGGCTACGTAGTGCAACGCTTTGTAGAATTCCGGTAGGGCGAATTTCGCAAACTCCAGAATGTGTACGGCTAGGCGCCCGCCGCCCGCCCCTGCCTCAACAGCCGTAAATGGCGCCGGGCAATCCATCAGCCCCCACATTTCGTAAAACTGTCGCGCCAGCAGACGTCCAAAAATCGGATGCACATCAACGCTCGTATAATAATCCGCGAAACGCGCTACCTCTGGTTTTGTGTAGTAACCATAGAGCGGGTGATACAAAGCTTCACGCATGTACTCGGCAAACGTGATTGGTCCGAAACGCCGAATTCGTTCTGCAAGTATCGCGGTTAAAGCAGTTTCAGTTGAACTCAAGCGCTTGACGCCCCGAAAGAAATCTCTTTCTTCAGTTGTTCCCAAGTCTTCACGAACGTATGAAACGCGAGCGCATCGAACAGCACAAAGTAAATTGTCTCGAGCGATGAGCCGTCCTTCAAATGCTCAATCGCTTCAGCCAGCATGATCACCGCACACTCATCCATCGGAAATCCGGACACTCCGGTCCCAATCGCGGGAAAAGCAATCGTTTTAAGTTTGCGTTCGGAGGCCAACCTCAACGAATGCGCAGTGGAAGTGCGCAATGATTTTGCCGTGGTATGAATTCCACCCAACCCCATGCTGGCTGCATGAATTACGTGCCGCGCTTTGAGTTCGCCTGCACCCGTGATCGCCGCATATCCGACCGGGATGCTTCCAATTTCGTTGCACTCTCTCTGGATTGATTCGCCGCCCTTTCGTCGAATCGCGCCCGCCACACCCGCGCCCAACATCAGATCGTTGTTGGCAGCATTAACGATCGCGTCCACATCCATTTCCGTGATGTCGCCTCGCTGAATGATGATGCATTCTGTTGACGGTTTCATGTGCAGGATATTCTAGTACGCCGCAACTGGATCGGCCAAAACGATTACACCCTCGAGTATTTCCCACGCCCGCAACCCTATGTTTTTTCATATTCATACACCCCACGTCCTACCTTCCGCCCTAATCGCCCTTCCTCCACATATTTCTTTAGCAGCGTGTTCGGCCGGTATTGTTCCCCCAGCACCCCGTGCAGATACTCCAAAATTTTCAATCGCACATCGAGTCCCACCAAATCCACCATCTCGAACGGACCCATCGGGTGATTCAGCCCCAACTTCACAGCCTTGTCGATATCCCCCGGGCTCGCCACGCCTGCTTCTAGAATCGCAAACGCCTCGTTCCCGATCAGCGCATTAATACGCGATGTAATGAACCCCGGTGCTTCATTCTCAATCACCGTCTCTTTATGCATGCGGCGCGCAACTGCACAGCAAGCCGCGACCGTTTCTTCCGACGTATGCTTCGTGCGTATAATCTCCACCAGTCTCATCTTGGGCACCGGGTTGAAGAAATGCATCCCGATACATCTGTCCCGCCCAGTCAAACCTTGGGTAAATCCGCTGATCGAGAGCGACGAAGTGTTACTTGCGAAAATTGCATCTGGTTTGGCGGTTTCGTCAAAAAAACCAAAAAGCTTTAATTTCATTTCACGTTCTTCCGGCACAGCCTCGATGATTAGCTCAGCATCACGAATCGCTTCCTCGACAACGGGGGATGTCCTCAGCAGTCCCAACGAACCTTCGCGGACGGCGGCAGCAATCTTTCCGTGCTTCACTCCTTCTTCGAATGTTTCGTGAATCCATTCCATTGCCTTTGAGAGAACGGCACCGGATACATCTCCAAGCACGGTCTTGTAGCCACCGAGGGCGGCAACGTAGGCAATTCCGCGCCCCATCGTTCCCGCACCAATCACCGCAATCGTTTTCACTTCCATCGATTCATCTCAGTTTGCGATACGCTTCCTCGTCGAATCCCAGCACCGTCTGCGCTCCATGAATTAACACTGGCCTGCGAATTAAATTGGGTTCGTTCGCCATGAGTCTAATAGCTTCTGCCCGGCTGGGCGGGCGCTCCTTCATCTTCAACTTGCGAAACACTCCATTCCGCGTGTTCAGAAATTCTTTATAATCCCGCTTCCCAATCAATTTATCCAACTCCTCCTCGCTCAGTCGTTGTTTGTCCAAATCGCGCGAAGTGAACTCGACACCTTGCTCAAGCAAGAGACCTCTCGCTTTTCGGCAGGTAGTTCAAGTTGGTTTCTGATAGAACTGGATTTTTTTGACCATGCCTCGCCTCTCTGGATCTCTATTGCTATTTCCCGACGTCAGATTTGAGTAATTATCAGTATCGTGGGACGTTTGGATCGATTTCCGCCGACCAGCGATCAATGCCACCCGTCATCGATTTCGCGGAAGCAATCCCCTGGGTCCGCAACCAATTTGCCACATCCAGGCTGCGCATTCCAAGGTGGCAATAACAGATTACATCTTCATCCATGTCGAGTGTTTGCAAGTTCGCGGGAATCGAGCCCATGGGAATATGTAATGCGCTTTCGATGCGGCAGTGGGCATATTCCCAAGGCTCGCGCACATCGACCATCAGGAGTTTCTCGCCCCGGTCGAGCCGCCGTTTTACTTCCAGCGGCGTAATTTCCAGATCACTCATTACTGCTCCCCATGCATCAAACTCCCCAAAATCACGAACATCATGACAATCAAAACGCCAATCACCGCGCATCCAAATATCACACCAAACAATTTGCCGAGCGATAGTTTTGCCAAAGAACATTCACCTTGTTCACGAGTGCCCACACTCTAATTCATTATTGAATAAGCCCTTTGTGCGAAATCCACTGCTTCTCGAGCGCTTCAATTTCACTCACCAGTTGCACATCCTCCGCCTGCGGCAACATCTCCTTCATGTATTCCGCAACTTTGTTCTCCGGAAGCAGTTCGCCCGTCACGCTGTACGGTTTCCGCGCAAACTCACCGATATAGCGGTTGAATTTCGCATCCGGCACATAGAGCTTTTCGTGCCCTGCCGGCACATTTTTGTTGATCATATCTACGAGCTTAATGCACTCCTGGTGATAGAGCTCGCGGCTATGCTCATTCATGCGCTCCAGGTTCGCTACGGCCATGGCGCTGGGTTCGTCGTACCGCCCTTTTAATCCCCAAACGTAAAACCAGTGCGCCGAACTCGAGCGATCCACTCCGAACAGATCCAGACTCACCGGAACCCACTTATTAATATATTTCTGAATGACGTTCGTCGGAATCACTCCAGCCTTCACGATGCGCTTGATCCCATCCTGCCCGGTGCCCAGGTGAAACGATTCTTCTTTCAACATGGGAATCATCGATTGCGCTAGCGGCGCAAACCCCGAATAACTCAGCATGGTGAGCTGGTATTTCCCGTCTCGGTCCACAAAATCCGTGTACACAAAAAAGTCCAGCCAGTTATTCACATCCTGATTAAACGCGCCGAGCAACCGCTTTTGGTCGAACGCTCGCCTCTCCAGCATTTTCTGTGCTTCCACGCGTCCGCTATACCCAAAATGATTCATCAGCAGAAAACACATCTGCCACCCGTGCCGCATCTCCTCTGTCACGACCCGGCAAAGCGATTGCCGGTCGTGTTCGCTCGGCGCAGTCTGGAAGAGTTTGCGCTGCTGCTCGACCGAAGCAAATTCCGTATCGCCCTGATAAATAATCAGGTTCAACAGAGCATCGCGCATCCGTTGATCAGGAATCTGTACAATGCGCTCCCACTTCGGACGGCCTTTATACGCGCCGAACTCCACTTCATTCGACCGCGTCGGACCAAACTTAGCCTCAAACTGGTAATTCGTAATCTCCGGATAATCCACCCCAATGTCTTTCTGCCAGACACGGAATAGATCGACCCAATCATCAAACGTCGACAAACGAGTTGCGAGCATCTTCCTTCTCCTTCGAATCATTTGTGTGCGGCGTGGACCTGGCACGCGCAGCATGTTCAATCAACGCGGAACTGTCGATCCGTCAACGGCCGTTAAATTTTGGTGCTCGCTTTTCCATGAAGGCCCGGATACCTTCACGGCAATCCTCGGAATGGAAACACTTCAACTGCTGTTGAACTTCCTGGTCCAGAGCCTGCACAAGTTTTTCCTTGTCCCGCGAAAACAGGTTGTACTTCACCGCTCGAATCGCCACTTGGGGCCCATCGGAAATCTTCTTTGCCAGCGCTTTCACTTCCGCCTCGAAGCGATCAGGAGAATAAACATGGTTTACCAGTCCAAGTCGATGCGCGGTCTTGGCGTCAATCATCTCTCCTGTATAAAAAAGTTCCGCCGCCCGCGACGGGCCAATCAACTCCGGTAAGAAATAAGTTCCCCCATAATCGGGGAAGAGTCCGACTTTCGCAAAATTCTGTCCAAAGACTGATTCTTCTGTCGCAATACGGATATCCGCCGCGAGCGCCAGGTTCATGCCCGCTCCAGCCGCGGCGCCATTTACTGCCGCAATCACCGGTTGCGGCATGCTTCGAATGTTCAATACGGCTTGCATGCCCGAGCGTAAAATCGGCCCAAGCTCTGTCGCGTCGCCGCGTTCGCGCCCTTTGCCGATTAATCCAAGATCTCCGCCAGCACAGAAAGCGCGCCCCACTCCCGTCAGAATCACCACATGAACGGAAGCGTCCGCGGCAATGCGCAGGAATGCCTCGTTCAGGGCAACAGACAGCTCATTATTGATGGCATTGAGCCGGTCCGGCCGGTTCATCGCGAGAGTCACGATTGAGCCGTGTTTTGTCTCCAGCAGCACTGGCGCTGCCGATTGTGCGGATGTACCCATGGCGGACTCCCTTTTCTTCGTTTGCTCCTAGCGACTTGGGGGAGCTGGCGATTTCTCTGAACGAACTATGAGCTGGGCTAGTTTGCGAAAATGCTTGACGCTATCGGCCTTACCGCGCGCGGTCTGTCCTACCGTCGAAGGGAGTACGAACACTTGCGCCCCGTACAGCGAACCCTTCTGCAAACCATAGTTGCATTTGCGTTGGGCAAATTGCTCGTAGGTAAGTTTTCCGTTGAACGCCACAACGCGCGGCGCATATTCTTCCAATTTCTGCGAAAGCACAATTCGCCCTTCGGCAAAATCCTCGCGCTTCAGCTCCTCGATTGTTTTTGTTGGCCGCTTCACCAGATCCGTTAATCCAATTCCGAATTCAATAATGCGGCGGTCGTCCGGATAATCAAACGGCTCCGGCACCACTCCGCTTTCATAAAGCGTGGGCCAAAAAGGATTCCCGCGCCCGGCATAGTAATGGCCGGCGCGCACCGACGATTCCGTAGGATTACATCCCACAATCACGAGTTTCATTCCTTTACGCAGATAATCAGGCAAGGTTTTCATTCGGGTTCTGTTGGCTGTCTCTCCGCCTCTAGTTTACTTCCCTTTGAAATTCGCGGCGCGTTTTTCGACATACGCCGCCAACCCTTCCTTAGCATCCTCACTGGTGAACAACAATTGCTGCAATTCGCGCTCAATGCCCAGCGCCTCGGCGAACGGAATCTCCATGCCTGTTACGACGGAACGCTTGATGCGGCCCACGGCGCGTGAAGCTTTGTTCGGCGGGCAAAACTGCTTCGCATACGCCATCACGTCTTCCCAGAAATTCTCTTTTTCGTAGATGTACTGGATCAGGTTGATTTCGAGCCCTTCCTCAAAGCTGAACGTGCGGCCTGTAACCATCAACTCTAGCGCCTTCGCTTTCCCAACCGCGCGCGCAAATCGTTGTGTACCTCCGGTTCCCGGCAGCACTCCCAGGTTCACTTCCGGCAAACCAATCTTGCCACCTTCTTTCTTGGCAATGCGAATGTCGCAGGCCAGCGCAATCTCAAGCCCGCCGCCCACTGTATGTCCATTGAGGGCTGCAATCACTAGCTTTGGCGTTTGTTCCAAACGGCTTAGCGTTTCATTCGCGTGCAAGCAAAAATAATATTTAAATTGCGGATCGGCCTTGGTCAGCATAGGAATGCTGGCGCCCGCTGAGAAAAATTTTTCGCCCGACCCGCGCAGCACCATCACATGCACTGTTTCGTCCATCCGCGCTTTCAAAATGGCGTTATCCAACTGCAGCATCATCTCGTAGGTATAGGTATTTGCCGGTGGATCATCCATCTCTAAAATTGCTACGCCTTCTTCCACGCGATACTTGATGAGCTGCCTTACTTCCACAGTCGTTGTCGCCATTCGCTTCTCTCCTTCCCGAGCTTTTTCCTTATGAATGTTTTCGCGGATTATTCCAAATGAACTTCTTCATGAACTTGTCTCGACAGGTCGATAAATTTTGCGCCGGGCGTCGCACTCACTCCATGCAGGAAAATTCCAACAATTGCGTCGGTCAGTTCGTCCGCACCTGGGTCAATTCCCGGCTTGTGCCACTGATATACCCAGTTCATCATTCCGAACAGGCTGAGGACTGCCACGCGTTCGTTCAGACCAGGATTCGGTCCCTCAGGCACAACTTCATCAAATATCTTGTGCGCCAGCGCAAAATATTTTCTCTTGATTGCGCCGATTTCCTGCCGGAAGGGACTCTCCAGCGCCCCTTCTTCGTGAGAAAGCACTTTCATCTCATTGGGATGGGACAGAAAATAATCAATGTGGTTCTGCACCAATATGCGCAGCCGAGCCACAGGATGAGCGTTACCTGCCAGCCGTTCCTGAAGCCGCTCGACAATGGACGTAAACGCATTTTTCTGGATCAGGTACAGCAACCGTTGCTTGCTGTCAAAGTAGTAGTACAGGCCGGAAAGCGAAACATCCGTCGCCTTGCTGATGTCCCGCATCGAAGTCCCCTCAAACCCATGCGCCGCAAAGGTCTGCGCAGATACACGAAGTATGTGCTGCAGTTTGGCTTCGCTATTCCGTGGAGTCGGGAGTGCCTCTGGCACAAGCGTCCTCTCGAACGTTCGTTCGAATCGTTTTGACTCTAGATTGCTGCCGCTAACGTGTCAAGGCCAGAGTTGCCGAAGACTCCTCGGCAACTCTGGCCCTTGATCCGCTCACCTAGCTTTTATTTTGCTCAGTGGTCCTGATACGGCAGATAGCGCCACATATCGTTCATGTAGCCGTTCCCGGTTGTACTCGTGGAATCGTAGCCCTCACCGCCGAAGAGCCAGAACTGGCCCTTGCTGACCCAGTGCGTCGCATTGCTTCGCCCTCCGGGCGTCCAAACGTAGTAGGTTTGATAGGGGCGGAGCAGATCACCGTAGATGCCGTTCTGGCTGCCCGTGTTGGAGCCTTTTACCCATACCCAAGTCCCAGGTTGGCCGGGCGTAGCGTTAGGAGTGTAGACCCACAGATCGTTAAGCGCGCCATTACCGTTCGTTGCGGTTGAATCCAGACCCCATCCACCAAAGAGCCAGAAGTTTCCTCCTGCGTCGGTCCAACCATTTGCTCCCCAGCGCGAACCCGGGAAGGCTCCTGTTGTGGCGATAGGAGAACAAATGATGTTGGTGCCAACAGTTAAGCCAGCTGGCAGGCCACACGTATTCGCTGCTGCTGTGGTATTTACTGGGCCTACGGAAGTTTGGAGCTCATAAACGCCGGTCTGGTTTGCAATGCCGACCTGGTTTCCCTGAACGGCGCCCATCACATATGTCCATTGATTGCTCGAGATGTTGTACATCCAGAGGTCATTCAGAATCCCGTTTGGCGTACCTAAGGAATCTTCGCCTTCTCCCCCGAAGAGCCAGAGGTTTCCATTCGCATCCGCCCAGCCAACCGCCTCATGGCGTCCTCCAGGAAGGTTCGAAGCTGACGGAGTCCCGGGCGTGCCGTAGACCCCATTCTGGTTCGCGAGGTTGGTATTGCCACCGGAAATCCAGTTCCAGTTGCCACCTTTGTATTCCCAGAGATCGTTCAGGTAGCCCAAATTCCCGCTGCCATCGATGCCATATCCGCCGAATAACCAGAAATTACCGGCAGCATCTGTCCAAGAAGTTGGGTTTACGCGGGCGCCGGGGATTAAGGTGCCTGCGGCTCCCGTGTAAATGCCCTGTTGGTCAGGTAAGGTAGAACCGGCATGCAGTGTCCACTGGCCGATAGAGGTCGTGTAGTTTGTTGGGTTGAGGGTACTGATATCGTACTTCCAGAGGTCGTTGATAAATTTCGCACCAGGGGTTTTCCCACCAAAGAGCCAAAGATTTCCGGCACTATCGGTCCAGGTGGCTGCACCCACGCGAGCCCCAGGAACAAGCCCAAAGCCCGGATACACTCCTTCCGCTTGGGCCTCGTGCTGAGCGTTGGCTATGATATCCGCACCGACTGTGCTGCCCGATCCATCTGGTGCCAGGTCATAACCACCAACCAACTGCCATTGGCAGTAATCAAAAGTCATCGGGCAAACCCAAAGGTCGTTCATTGGCTCGTTGAGCGTGTCAGGCGACTGGTTCCCTGACAATTCCCAGCCGTCGCCACCAAACAACCAGAGACTCCCGTATTGGTCGGTCCATCCGGCGGCGCCGTATCGCGCTCCAGGGGTGTTGGTATAAGGGTTCGGAATCGTCGTTGGTACGGTTGTTGGGAACGAACCGTACTGCGGTGCGACAGGTACGGCTGTGCCCGCCGTTTTCGTGCCATCGATCCAGGTCCAATCATCATGCGCACAATCGAGTACGATGCTCGAGACGTTAGCGGTTACCACACCCTTATAGTTCCAAATTGTGCAGCCCTCCCCCTGGGTGCCAGGTGAGTGGAGTATTGATACCTCGTACTGGTCGTTCAGAGCAAAGGGCGTTGCAAATGTGAAAGGCCCATTTTCCGTGATTGTAATAGTGTTGCCCAAAGCGTCCTCGACGACGAACTTGCCGTCGGTCTCCGGGCCATTATTAGACGGGACACCTGCCAGTCCAACTACCGTCCCGCCGATACTGAACGTTACCGCGGGGCAATCCACGGCGACGTTGACGACATTCGCTGTCGCTGTCCCGCTAGCCGTCGTTGGTGTAACGACGCAAGTCTGCACCGGATTTGTGGGCTGCGCGAAGATGGAAACCGTGTACGGCGTTCCGGTCGGAACTAGCTTCGTAAATGTGTATGTCTGATTTCCAGTTGCGGAACTGATCGGAAGTTGTTCGAGAGTGGCGCTGTCCTGCAGGATTAATCCGGTCCCTGCCAAACCCGTTACCGTTCCCCCGATCGTATAGCTCAGTACGCAATTGACTGCGACATTGTTGACGTTGCCGGTCGCGGTTCCGCTTCCGCTGTTGACCGTGCAGATCTGGTTGGGAGTCGTGGGCTGAGTCAGAACCGTCACCGCGTATGCGTCGGTCGGACCGGTTACGGGTGTTTTGAACTGGAAGGGTCCGTTTGCAATGACCGTGAGGCTGTCGCCTCCATTGTCCTGCAGAATCACCGCGGAGTTTGCCGCCAGGTTTGTGACCGTGCCGCCAATCGTTGCCGTCACCGGATTTGTGGTGCAGGCAATCACGACAGAAGTAACGTTGGCGTTCGCTGTGCCGGACCCCGCGGTAACCGTGCAGGTTTGCGCCGGGCCGGTCGGCTGTGCGGAAACCGTTACCGCATAAGTTTTGCCACTGCTTAGCTTCGTCGTAAACGTAAAGGTCGTGGAGCCTGGAAGAACGACCAGACTGTTCCCGCCGTTGTCGAGCAAGGTTAAGCCGGTACCCGTCAGTCCAGAGATCGTTCCCCCAATCGTGTACGAACCCGCTCCAGTAACGCTACTGCCGACGCTATTGCTACCAGGTACGCCGCTGCAGGCCGCCAACGCCAAGCAAGTGACAAGTAAGAGTGCGGAAGAAAATTTTCTATTCTCGAGCTTCATGACTGGGTTTGCTCCTTATATTTCTTCTTGCCGCTGCGGGCAAAGCCGGTTGGCTCTGGCTTCACTGCCCCCATGGCAACCGACATCAAAATTCTCGAGGACTTGGCTGCGCAATTCGCAGCGTGGCTATCCTCAGAAAATGGCTGTGCGAGAAACCCTCACCATTTGAGGTAAGGATACGTTCGAATTTTGAGAGTGAGTACTAGAAGCTATAGGCCGTGTGCTTACCTGAGCACGATATTCTTGAGAAACAAACCGTACCCCTGTACTTACGTACAAGGGACAAGTTGGCGGGCTTCTTCAGGGCTTTTGGGTCGCGAAAAATGGCAGTTCGCACCCGAGCCGATGGTCCCGTGCCGCCTCGTAGATAACAATTGCCGACGCCAAATCCCAGGCGGCAATGCCATTGGATTTAAACAGCGTTGTCTGCATCTGGCTGGTCCGGCCCGCCACCTTGCCGCCCACAAGTTCTGCCAATTCATGCACTTGCGCCCATTTTTCCGGCTGGCGCGCGAAGGGAATGAGCAAATCTCCGGCTTCCTGTCTGGATTGTTCAATTGAATCCACGAACATCACGTCTACCTTCGCTATCACCGCATCATCGAGTTCCCTTTTGTGCGCATGGTTGGCTCCAATCGCATTTATGTGCACGTTTGGGGGCAAATCTGCACCGCTCAGAACGGGCTTTCCTGACGTTGTGGCCGTGGTAACGATATCGACACCACGCAATGCATCCGCGGCCGATTCCACGGCCTGCACGGGAATCCCCAGCCGCTGCGACATCTCGGCACAGAATTTTATGCGGCGTTCCGGATTGCGGCCGTACGCGCGCACTGAATGCAATTGCCGCACAAAAGCTACAGCCTCGAGCTGCGTTTTTGCCTGGCCGCCGGAGCCGATGATGGCCATGACCTGTGCGTTCTGCCGCGCGAGATATTTCGTGGCCACGCCCGATGCGGCGCCGGTGCGCAACTGACCCATGTATTCGGCTTCGATCAGTGCTAACAAAGCGCCAGTGGAAATCTCATAGAGTGACACTAAAAATCGCAACTCGCCCTTCACGTAGGTGTACTGCTTCAGGGCGATAAATCCGGCTTCGGTGTCGATGGCGGCCATGTAATGGAAGAAGCCGCTGTTGGGGAGCTCGAAGCGGTGGCGCGGATGAACAATCACTTTGCCTGCGGCTTGTTTTCGGGAAACGGATTCGACGGCATCGATGGCCAGGTTCATCGTGAAGAGTTGGCGGACTTCGGATTCGGTTATGTGGAGGGTCATTGGTTGCTCGAAGGAGGAGAAAAAAGACAGAAGGAATGTAACACAGAGGGCACGGAGGAAAGTACACCGCGTTCGCGGCTCCTCTCACAGCTCGGGACGAGACGGGCAGGAAACCAGCTCTAAACCACCCTGCACGCTAATGGCGCGTGGTGTGTGCCGCGGGCTTTTTGGCGGAGCCTGCTTCGCGGATTCGGCGGACTACCGTTTGAATCATGCGGTAGACGCGCTCTTCTTTTGCAGTGTCCGTCTCGTGGAAACGAAATTCGGGTTCACCTTTCGGGTCTTTGCCAACCCTAATGGGTAGCGCGCCGCAAAGGCCATTTTCAATGAACGCGGTTTCGTAGCGTGATTTTTTCGGGTACCAGGTGAAGACACGCAACGTGGTAAAGTCGCACGGCTGACCCTCCGGACCGCGCGCGCCTGCAACCAAATATTGCGGATGGTCGCCGTCAGCATCGGTGACGCGATTCAGCTCGAACCAGGCAACGGGCCGGATGTTGGCCGATTCCGCGCCTGCACGGACCTCATCCGGCAAATCCAAGGTGATGAAGCGAGCGACGACCCAGCCGGCAATCGGGATCGTCTGATCTCCCGGCTGCGTGGTGGTGTTTACGGCGGAATTGCGCACGGCGTTCTCTCCTGGCGGACGAGTGGCCATGCCGCGAACCAGGAACCAATCTTCTTTTTTGCTTTCCTCCGGCGCGTTGGGAGCTTCCTTCTCGTCGATCGTCTGCACCCAATCGGCTACCGTGCGACCCACGATTTCTACCGGAACGCCGCGCGTGAACTGATAGATGCGCGGTTCCGTGCGGCCAGGATTAGCGCGTAGGTTCGTTGAAACTTTGGTGCGCCCGCGCGCCTGCACAGGCATCGCCTGTGCCCGCTTCAGAAGTTTTTCGCTGCGCTGCCACAGGTCTGGTTCCATCAAGTTGCGGCCATCGACCCAGCCAATTGTGCCGCCCGACGTGCGCACTTTCACATTCTCGTTGCGCTTGGCTAGCACTTCCACATGGTCACCATAGAGCAGCAGGCCAAGCGGCGCGCGCACCTGTGCCACACTGCTCCAGAGGGTGATGCTGCGCTCGCTGACGTAGGCCTCGCCTACCGCTTCGTGCTTCGGCCGGAGTATCCAGGCTAGCAGGGCCACGACCAACAGAAGCGGCACTGCGACGAGAAGCTTTCGCTTCATGCGCCGTCACCGAGAGGGGTCTCGACGGCGCCAAATTTTGCGTTCAGAAGAGTCATGGCATCCGATTTAGCCGAGATAATTGTACCTGATTCCGCGGTCTGTTCTGTAAGCAGGGCAAAACACGCTGGAGATTTTCTGGTTACACACTACAATCGCAATTAAAGTAGTGGGCGTCTTCGGGGGATCAGATGAAATTCATGAGCAGTCTGCAGACTCTGGGCTTGCTGGTATTACGGCTGACTTTGGCGTTGATTTTTATTTATCACGGCTATCCCAAGCTGGTGCGGGCGGACGCGAGCATAAACGAATTTTTCGTGCAACACGGCTTGCCTGCATATCTTGTGACGGTGTCAGGAATTCTCGAATGCTTCGGGTCGCTGCTGCTATTTGTGGGATTATTTACCCGCCCAACGTCCTTGGCTCTGGCCGCCGAAATGGCAATGGCGATCTGGAAAGTACACAGCAGCGCGGGTGCATTGGTCGTGAAGGAATACGAGTTTCCACTTAGCATTGCCGCCGCTTGCTTCGCGCTCGCAACCACTGGAGCTGGTGCGATCTCGTTCGATTATTTGCTCCTCGGCGATGAGAGTAGCAAGAAGCACCCCTCGTCAAAAAAACCCGGAGGCTGGAACCGTTAAATGCGGCTCGCGTTTGGTGCGGGATGGAAAGCTCAAAGCTGACGTGTAACAATCCCCTAGCACCGAGCGTTGTGGGTTTTGCCGCGCGCGAACTGGACGGCCGGACTCCAGATTAAACCTGGGCGATGGGGCCAGGAGAGACGGCCACTGGGGCGTTGAGCGGGGCCAGCGGGAGGACGATCCACAAAACCAGATAGAGGAGCAAGCCGGTACCGCCGAGGAAAATGGCGAGCAGCCAGACCACCCGGACGATGGTGGGATCGATGTCAAAATATTCCGCGAGGCCCGCACAAACGCCGCCGATTTTCTTGTCTCGGCTAGAGCGCATGAGGCGCTTCTGCACAGGAATTGCCGCCGGCACTGCGTCGGCGAATCCAGCTTGTTGAGCGCCGCAGTTGTAGCAAAACTTCGAACCTTCTGCGATTTCCTTCTGGCAACGTTGGCAAACCATGGCGGACCTCCACAGAGCGATCTCAATGTGATTCTAACTGTAAAGACGAGGTTGGTAAGGAAAAAGTTTACTCGGCAAGAGGCAGCCTCTGGTACTGGTCCATAGCAATCTGCCCATTCTCATCGTCTTTCACAGCTTTCCGAGACGCAACGCCAAGGCAAAGGCCAGATTGATCGCAAACAACGCATGAAAGTAACGGTGAAGAAGGTTGGCGCGGGGATTGTCACCGCGCGCGGGAAGAACCTGTCGTGTGCCTGCGTATATGTCGGCATAGTCCCTCTTTTGTTTCTTGCTGCCGCCGAAAATGTATGGGACGTACCACATGGTAATCGCGAAGGCGACTGTCCCTGCGCAATAGATCACCGAATAATTCAGCACAAACCGGGGCTTAGAACAATTCCAATAGAAAAGGGCAAATGCGGCAGCAAAACCGGGAAAGATGCCGTTAATCAGTGTAACCAGCAAGAGTTTGCGTCGGCCAATAAGTGCCTGCACCTGACTGCCATGCGTCCAGCCGGGAATGTCTACCAAATCGTGCGCCACGACGACCACGAACTGCACCGTAAGCAGACATTCGAACAGCGTTTGAAGCCCGGCATCCATGGCTAGAAGCCTCTAATTATCTCAGGTGGCGAAAGAATTCAATACTCTAGGACCTTTCTGACGACGTTGGAGATCTGTTCCGTCTGCGGAAGAATTGCGTCTTCTAATTTTGGTTGGTAGCCGCAGAAGGTGTCGGTGGCGGCAACGCGCTTGATCGGCGCGTCCAGTTGTTCGAAGAGTTCTTCCGCAATGCGCGAGGCGATCTCCGCGCCGTAGCCAAAGCTCAGCATATCTTCGTAGGCAACGATGACGCGGTGGGTCTTGCAGACGGTGGCAGCAATCGCTTCCCAGTCGTAAGGCACTAGCGAGCGGAGGTCGAGAATTTCCGCAGAAATTCCTTCGCGCAGCAGCGCGGCAGCCGCGACTTCCGCGCGGTGCACCACTGCACCATAGGTAACGATGCTAACGTCGGTGCCCTCTTTGACCAGTCGAGCCTTGCCGAAGGGCAGGGTATAGTCTGCGCCGGGATATTCGGCGCGGTTGTAGGGCTGCCGATACAGATGTTTGTGCTCGAGGAACATGACCGGGTCGTCGCAACGAATGGCAGTCCGCAATAATCCGGCGACATCGAGCGCGGTAGATGGCATGACCACGCGCAGTCCTGGGCAGTGCGTGAAGATCGATTCGCCGCTCTGGCTATGGTAAATACCGCCGCCGGTGAGGTAGCCGCCAATCGCCACGCGAATCACCGCGGGCGCTTTGAAATTTCCGTTGGAACGCCAGCGCATTACGCAAAGCTCATCGCGGATCTGCATCATCGCCGGCCAGATGTAATCGAAAAACTGAATCTCCGCGACGGGCTTCAGTCCGCGGGTCGCCATGCCGATGGCTCGGCCCACAATGGCAGCCTCCGCCAGCGGCGTGTTGAAAACGCGATCCGAACCGTATTTGCGCTGCAGGCCGGCGGTAGCTTTGAATACGCCACCCTTCCCTTTTACCGAGCGCAAGTTTTCTTCGCGGCTGGCGTCGGCAACGTCTTCACCGAAAACGATGATGCGTTCGTCGCGGGCCATTTCTTCATTCAAAGTGGCCGCGACCATTTCCACCATGGTTTTAGCCGCGCCCTGAACCTTTGGCTCCACAGCGAATGTTGCGGAAGTCGGATCAACGCTAGGAGAATAGACGTTCATGTAAATCGTCGAGCCGTCGGGAGTTTCCGCTGCAAGCGCCTGATCGGTGGCTTCGCGCAGATCGCGATCGACTTCGGCTTCGAGCGCTTCGATTTCCTTCTGATCCATCAGGCCTTCGCGGATCAAGAACAGGGAAAACTTGGAAAGCGGGTCGCGGCGTGCCTCGCTCTCGCGCTCTTCTGCCATTTTGTAAAGTTTTTCGTCGTCGGAAAGTGAGTGCGAATACGGGCGCGTGACGTGCGCATGGACCAACGCAGGTCCGCGGCGATCGCGCACATATTGAATTGCTTCCTTGCACGTTGCGTAGCTTTCCAGAGGATCGGTGCCGTCGCACTCTGCGATATGCAAACCGGGAAAGCCCTTGGCGAGCTTCGAGATACTGCTGCCCGCAGTTTGCACTTCGATGGGAACGGAAATCGCATAACCGTTGTCTTCGACTAGATAAAACAGTGGAAGCTTCTTCGCCGAGGCCGCGTTCAACGATTCCCAGAATTCGCCTTCGCTGGTGGCGCCATCGCCGGAGGAGACGTACACAATTTCCTCGGGCTCGTGATTGACAAATTCGCCGAGCGGAGCCTGCTTGGCTTGCAAAAGCGCTTTGGGATGGCGCTCGTAATACAGCGTGGCTTCCGCGGCACCCACGGCCTGCACGTATTGTGTGCCGGTGCAGGAAGATTTGCTGACAATATTGAAGTGATTGTGGCCCCAGTGCGAAGGCATTTGGCGGCCGCCAGAGGAAGGATCATCCTTCGCGCCTACCGCTTGCAGGAGCATCTCAAGCGGCGCGACCCCCAGCATGAGGCAAAGGGCCCGGTCGCGATAGTATGGGTAAATCCAATCTACGCCGGGACGAAGAAGCAACCCCGCAGCCGCTGTAACGGCCTCATGGCCTGCACTGGAAATCTGGAAGAAGATTTTATTCTGACGCTTGAGCTGGATTTCGCGATCGTCGAGCCGCCGGGAGAGAAACATGGTGCGGTACAGGCGAATCAGGGTGCCTCGGTCGAGTCCTTCGTACTTGGTGGCTTCCGCTTTGGATGGTTTAACGCGGGTTTGTAACGCCATTCAGTCAGTCCTCGAGTTGGAATGGGAGCGATTGCGTCCGCGAATATTCATTATACCGAAGGTGCCGGCCTTGCTGAACAAAACCTTCGTTCCCTGTACAAAATCGAGGTTCTATGCAGCGCCAAATTGGATGGTGGCACGCTGCTGTTGGTCTTCCTAGCCCAGGTCTTCGAAGCGCTTTTTGATATCCTCGAATTTTGCGTCGGTATGCTTGATGGTGACCGGCGATGCGGAAACGAACGGCTCTTCGGTGGGAATACGTTCGACCCAGCGGTACTCGGAAAGCTTTTCGTGTCCCGAGAAGCCCAGGCGCACCAGCAAGGACACGTTGGATGCCTTTTTGGTAGGTTCCAGCTTGCTCTTGGAGTTCCCCTTGGAAGTTTCTGGCTTTTCGCCCTCGGCCTCTTCGGCGGTGGCTGCTTCGCCGCTACGTTCAAATTTGTAGAGTAGCTTTTTGTCCAGCCGGAAGGCTTGCTTCCAGACTTCCAATTTGTGGCGTGCTAACTGCGCTTTCTCTTCGTCGCTAGAAAAATCAAATTGCATGTAAATGTGAGCCATAGATTGAGTTTGCGTGGAGGGCGCCGGGCAAGTCAAGCGAGTCGTCAGGGTGTAGGGAGCGGCCACGTTGAGGTTTCGTGCTACTCTCATCGCGAGTGAACTTAAGTTCGAGGCTCGACCTTGCGTTTCTGTCTAATTGTTCTCGCCCTGGTGTTCAGCAACGCTGCCCCCGCGTTTGCCCAGAAGGCTGCGTGGGCCCCTGAGCCAGGGCTTACGACGCTGGCGCTGTGGCCGCATGGCGCGCCAGGAGCGAACTCGAATCCCCAGCCGGAAGTGGACACGACGACTGCCAAGGACAATTTGATCGCCGGCAAACCGGTCGTGCGTCTGGGAAATGTCTCATCGCCCGCGATCACTCTCTATCCGCCTAAAGGCGCGAATACAGGCGCAGCAGTCGTGGTTTTTCCGGGAGGCGGCTACCGCATCCTGGCGATCGACCTGGAAGGCACCGAAGTATGCGGGTGGCTGAACTCTGCCGGCATTACCTGCGTGCTGCTGAAATATCGCGTGCCCGATTCCGGGCCGTATCCGAATTCGTCGGCGGCACTGCAGGATGCGCAGCGCGCCGTGGGCATGGTTCGAACGTATGCATCGGAGTGGCACATCGATCCGAATCGCATCGGCGTGCTGGGATTCTCTGCCGGAGCGCATCTTGCGGCGGCGCTGAGTACGCACTTCGATCAGCGACTCTACGATTCCTTTGATCGGGCAGATCAAATGAGTTGCCGGCCGGACTTCGTAGTCATCGTGTATCCCGGTTATCTGGCGATCGCCGAGCGGAACTTCGCGCCCAATTCGGAAATTCACGTTACCGGCAAGACACCCCCTACGTTCCTCCTGCAAGCTGAAGACGATCCGGTGCACGTGGAGAACGCCACGGTGTATTTTCAAGCGCTGGCGGACGCGAAAGTTCCCGCCGAACTGCACATTTACGCGGAGGGTGGACACGGTTACGGGTTGCGGCCCACCGAGTTACCAGTGACGGATTGGCCGAGGCTGGTGGAAAAATGGTTGGTGACGATTAGGTTGCTGAAGGCGGCACATTAGGAATCTGCGCCGTTGCGGCCTCTGGTGTATTGGGAATTTCGCAACTTTGCGGTATCCTTTTGCTTCAATCAGATGAAAGTATCGCTCTATGCTCCTGCGGCTCCCGCAAAAAGATTCATGGCGGCTGTGTGCTTGCTGACGGTGCTGCTGCTCTGGACCCCGCTGTGGGCCGCGGCCTTATCAGCAAATGGTCTGGGCTGCTGCGATGGAGCGATGTGCCTCGCACAGAGCCATTCGGGCGCAACACAAGGAAGTGCCGCAGCGGCTCCTGCGCAAAACGAAGCGCCGATGCAGTGTGACCATGCCAGGCATGGCGCGGCAATGGACTGCGACATGTCTTGCTGCCACCAGCAGAACCATTCGTTTGTGGCCTCGATTCAATTTGTGCTGCCGCCGCCACCGGCCGTTCTGTTGCCACAATTGACGGTTGAAGGAACCTCGACTCTCCGTTTCCCCCAGGTTTTGCAAGCGTTTGATCCTCTTTCCCCTCCGCCACGAACTGCCAACCTCTCTGCATAGTTAGTTAATTCCTCATAGCTTTTTCTAAAGTTCGTCACATTCCGGGCCTGCAATGCGGGGCCCGCCGCGGAATGTTTCCGCCATGCCCTGGGAGAAACCGTACATGCTTCAACGAATTTTGCTTTTTCTAATCGTCGCTTCTCTCCTTGCGAATGGGCTGTTTGCCACAATTTTTGGCACCGTCCGCGGCGTTGTGCATGACCCGCAGCATCGTCCGGTGGGTGATGCGACGGTGAAGATCAAGTCCGCCACTTCCGATTGGCAGCAAACAACACAAACAGATCAAGATGGCGCATTTTCGATAGTAACGGTGCCGGTGGGCGATTACATTCTGACCGTCACGAAGGCCGGGTTTTCAGACGAGCAGCAAACGGTAACGGTCGTTTCCGCATCTTCGCCGGCATTGCATTTTCAGCTCAAGATCAGTGCAGTTAGTCAAACCGAAATTGTCGTTGCGGCACCATCGGATGCTGTGGAGAACGTCGACTCTGTAACGCCGACGACGCTGGTATCGCGTATAGACATCGTGCAGACGCCTGGCGCGGACCGCTCCAATTCGCTGCAGATGATTACGGATTACGTGCCTGCAGCCTACGTGACACACGATATGCTTCATATGCGCGGAGGCCATCAAGTCGATTGGTTAATTGATGGCGTGCCCATTCCGAATACCAATATCGCGACGAATTTGGGACCGCAGATCGATCCGAAGGATATCGACTATCTCGAAATTCAAAGAGGCAGCTACGAAGCTGAATATGGCGATCGCACATACGGAATTTTCAACATCGTGCCACGCACCGGATTCGAGAGGAATAGCGAAGGCGAACTCGTCGTCAGTCTGGGAAATTGGTATCAGACCAACGACCAAATCAATTTCGGTGGCCACACACAGCGCTTCGCCTACTACGCCAGTGTAAACGGAAACAGCAGCAATTACGGCCTGCAAACCCCCATTTCCGAAGTCGTTCACGATGCACAGAACGGTTACGGAGGGTTTGCATCGTTCATCTTCAACCAAAATTCCCAAAATCAATTTCGCGTCGTGACGTCTTTGCGCCAGGATAATTATCAAATACCAATTGACCCAGATCCGAACTCGCCCGGCAACCAGATATATCCAAGCTATGGCCTTAACGACAGCGATAAGGAAACCGACGCCTACGTTGCGTTTTCCTGGATCCATACTTTCAGCCCGAATCTGCTTTTGACCGTTTCTCCGTTTTATCACTACACCAAGGCCAGCTACCAGGCTTCACCCAACGACATACCCGTGGCGACGAATGTAGATCAAACTTCCAATTACGGTGGAGTACAGGCCAGCGTGAATGCCAGCATGTGGAAAAATGACATCGAGGCAGGGTTGTATGGGTTCGCGCAAAATCAGAGCAACTACTTCAATAACGTGTTTCAGCCTTGCGTTCCGCCGTGTCAGAACTTCCCAGCGTCTTCGGCTTCCATCACTGGTGGACTCGAGGAAGTATTTTTGAGTGACAAGTTCAAGGTGACTCCATGGTTGACGTTGATTGCCGGCTTTCGTCAATCGCACTTTACCGCTAATATCACGGAAGGCACGGTAGATCCGCGGTTTGGAATTGCCGTGAAAATTCCAAAGATCAACTGGATCTTTCACGCTTTCTACGGGCATTTTTACCAGCCGCCTCCACTGTTGACGGCCACCGGGCCTTTGTTGGATCTTGCGAATAGTCAAAATCTAACGTTTGCACCACTACATGGCGAACGCGATGAGGAGTATCAGTTCGGCGTGACGATTCCATTTCGCAGGTGGGCTCTGGATGCCGATCATTTCCAAACCACGGCGCAAAACTGGCTTGACCACAACAACATTGGAGAATCGAATCTGTTCTGGCCGATCACCTGGCAAGCCGCCTTGATCCAAACGTGGGAGCTCACGCTGCGTTCTCCCAGACTCTGGCATCGCGGTCAATTCCACCTTGCCTATGCGAACCAAATCGCGCTGGCGACTGCACCCATCACCGGTGGCTTGATCTGCCCCTCGCCGGTGACGCCCTCGTGCCCGCTTTACATTCCCCCGGGATATAACCCGGTTGACCACGATCAGCGAAACACTCTAAACGTTGGATTCAATGCCACTCTCCCCTGGCAATCCTTTGCTTCCTTCAATGTGTATTACGGTTCGGGATTCACGAACGGCTTTCCCGATTCACAATATCCTGGGGCCTATCTACCCGCTAACACGAACTTGGATATTTCCGTCGGAAAAACCTTCGCAGAAAAATACAGCCTTTCCTTCACCGTGCTGAACTTGACCAACGAACGCGTGGAATTGGACAATAGCCTGACATTCGGAGGATTCCACTGGAACGCGCCGCGTCAAATCTACGCGGAATTCCGCTATCGTTTTCACTATTGAGGGGCAACAGTGAATTGCAATCAATTTTTGGTTTTGCTTTTGGTGATAAGCGGCGGCTTCAGTGTGGGATGTCAGTCCGCGCCGGAAAAGCGTTATCCGATTCAGGCGGAGGTGATTTCGGCGAATCCTGAACGGCAACTGATCACCGTCAGGCACGGCGATATTCCCGGAATGATGCCCGCCATGACCATGAGTTACATGGTCGCCGACCCGAAGCAAATTGAGAAATTAGGACCGGGAGACAAGATCACCGCCGATCTGCTCGTTTCCGACAACAAAGGCCGCTTGGAAAATATTGTGTTGGTGAGTAAGGGCGACGGAAAACCTTCGCCTGGAAATTCACAGCGTCTATCGGAAAGAGGCGAATCGGTCCCCAATTTCGCTTTTGTGAGTCAGGATGGCAAGCCGATTCAGATTCGCGATTACCTGGGTAAGACTTTGCTGGTGACTTTTATTTACACGCGTTGCCCGCTGCCCGAATTCTGCCCGCGCATGAATGAAAATTTTCGACAGATACAGGCGATCTTGCGCAAGAGTCCAGATACGCTGAAGAAAACTGCGTTTCTCAGCATCAGTTTCGATCCCGAGCACGATACCCCTGCCATCCTGAAGCACTACGCCTCAATCTACAATCGCTCCGTTTCTCTTGACGCGCCTGCCGATTGGCAATTCGCAGTGCCCGCTATGAAGGATCTGCCACAGATTGCATACTTTTTCGGCCTCGAGTATCAACCTGACAGAGCGCAAATCGTTCACTCTCTGAGCACCACGCTGATTGGACCAACAGGCAAAATTGAAAATTATTACTCCGACAACAAATGGACGCCCGCCGAAGTTGCCCAAGCTCTGCAGAGCACAATTCCCCAAAGCTGATCTGTTTCTTTGTTGCGAACCTTGAATCGTCGCGGTTAGACTGAGGACGGAACTTCGAAGGCGATGGAGTTCGCCGAAACCGCTCCGGCGTTATTTGCTGGATCTGATGACTCCTGGCTGCCCTGTGGCACCAGGAGTTTTTTGTTCTCCGTGCACATCAGCGGAAAATGGAGAAACAGTGAAACTAATGCTAATCGCTGTTTTCGGTGCAATTGGGACACTCGCGCGCTATGGCCTGCAGGGCCTTGTGCAGACCAGAATGGCTAGCACGTTTCCCTACGGAACTCTGCTGATTAACCTTACAGGCTGCTTCTTTTTAGGATTGATCGGGCAAATCACGCTGAATCGCATGATCGTTTCGCCGGAACTGCGCATGGCCATCGCCATCGGCTTTTTCGGCGGGTACACCACGTTTTCCAGTTTTGGTTGGGAGACGGCCAAGATGCTGGAGGCCGGCGAGTGGCTATGGGCTACCACCTATGTCGCCGCAAGTGTAGTGTTTGGATTGATATTGTCGGTTGCCGGGATTCGATTGGCTGGCCGCTTTTAGGAGGACATCATGCCTCATCAGAAATTTGAAGGTGAACGTACTTTGATGCGCATTCACATTGGGGAATCCGACAAGTGGCATGGGAAGCCGCTGCACGAAGCGATAGTTGAAGAATTGCGAAAAAAACATTTCTCCGGCGTCACGGTATTGCGGGGTGTTGCGGGATTTGGAAGCTCCAGTGTCTATCATACCGACAAACTGCTACGGCTCTCACAAGATCTGCCAATCGTATTGGAAGTGATTGAATCGCAAGAGCGACTTGACGAAATCCTGCCACATCTGGATGAGATGGTCGATGGAGGCTTAATTACCTTAGAGAAGGTAAGGGTAATCCTTTATCGGCCGGCTTCGCGCTGAAGACGAAGCAAAAACCCAGAGCAGCCTCGGGGGTGTGTGCCTGTGCCACGGCTTCTTTCTGAATGTTGCTTAACTTTTCAAATTTGGATAATTTTTTGGCGTGTGCATCCTTCTCTGCACTTCCGCCTGAAGATATTTCCGCAAACTCTCCGGTACGATCCCCGGCGAAGCCAGTTCTCTTAGATCGTTCACCGTAAGTTCCGTCAGAAATGCCAGCACTGTTGCCAATGGTGCCGATGGATTGCGCACCAGGGCCATCCGCACGTTGTACATCTGCGACCATTTCGCGTGCCTGCAGAGTGACTGCACCACGGTCAATGGGACTTTTTCGCGCGCTAGCGTCTTCAGCAGATGCGCCTCAGTCAAAAACGGATTCTCTAGAGCCACACGCAAAACTTCCGGATGCCCTTCGGCAATCAGTGCACTGGCAACTCGGCCCGGCCCACGGCGAGCCAAAGTAATCTTTTGTCCCAGCGGCAACTGCGGAATACGTCCAATGATCTGCGTTTCCGCCTGCAATTTAAGTTCGACCGATACCGATGGCGACAGCGCGAACTGCACCAGATCCATCAAGTAAATGTCGCGCAACAGCCGCAAGCCAATTAACCGGGGAGTTCGAGGATGAAACAGCAGCGCTTTTTTGACGGCGTAGCTCTTCAGCAGATTCTTTCGCAATCCCACTCCTACTAAAAACTCCACCGGCAGGTCCTTTCGCGCTAGCAGCAAACACAATTTAGCATCGTCAACATTTGGATTCCGTAGCAAGGCGAGTAGAACCTCCGGCGCACGGTGGTAGACGAAGTCAATGAGTTCGTCGGGCGGGCAAGTCTGCGCGCGTTCGATCTCTTGTTCAAGGTTCGCCACGGTCGCTTTTCTCTCCTCCATGCTTATTCAGCAGTCGCAGGGCTATGCGCGCGGCTGCCTCCGACGCAGTCATCGCCAGCGCACCAAATTCAGCGCGCGGCGCCACACCTCTTAGCCGATGGTTCACCTGTTCATCAAAGTAGTTCGAGCGATGGAGAATGCCGCCGCTCTTCACCAGCAAAAACTTCTGCTCGCGCAAATCGAGCCGATCCACCAAATCGTTCACCAGCCAAGCCAATTCGGCTGCAGCCAGTTGCAGAAATTCCTGCGCATTTGCGTCTCCTTCATCCGCGGCTTTACCAATCACCGGAAAAATTCTGGGAAAGACATCGTCTGGCACTGCGTGAACGCGCGTCTGAAATTCCTCCCAATTATTCATCCGCAGCTCTTTCAGGATTTTTGCGCCAATCCCCGAGGTCGTGCCAGTGCGGTCATACTGGCGCAGCGCAGAGATAGCCGCTCGCTTGCCTATATCGTATGCGCTTCCTTCATCGCCCAAGAGCGGCCCGTGCCCGCCAACTCTTGCAATGTGCCCGCGGCTATCGCGTCCGACTGCCGCCGAACCTGTCCCTGCCACCAGAACGATGGCCGCACCTTCACCGGTGGCTTCCAGGGTCAACTCGAGGTCCGTGCAAACATGCACAATTGCATTCGGATATTCTTCCGACAGGAGTTTTTTTATCTTTCGTGCGGCTTCAATTGCCGCCGTTCCGGCCAGCCCGGCACACAACGCGGCAATATCATCTGGCGCAACTTTGGCATCTTGCATCGTCCAGCGAGCAGCCTCGCACACGGCAGCCAAAGCTCCTCCAAACCCCACGCGCAGGGGATTCGAAGGCCCACTGCGGCCTTGGGCACATACCGTTTTCTCCACGTCCATCAAGACGCATTCGGTCTTGGTGCCCCCACCGTCTAATCCGAGCACATACTTCATGGTTCCAGAATACGCGAGGTCTAGCGTTTCAGGTCAAACTAGCTTGCACTGGCGCGGAGAATGCACCGTTGCATACTGTGTCATGTTTGATTTCTTGACGCGCATTCGCTCCGACACTATTCTCAACACACCAAGCGCTGAGATGACCGCGCTCCACCCGAATGCGCTTTGGCGAACATTTCGATGCGCATTCACCCAGTCGACCTGGCCATCGTCGTTGCGTACCTTCTCGGCATAACCGCCTTGGGCCTGTACTTCCGCCGCAATTTGCAAAGCACCACCGATTATTTTTTGGGCGGACGAACTGCGCCCTGGTGGGCGCTTGCGCTCTCAATCGTTGCGACGGAGACTTCGACGTTGACAATCATCGGCGTGCCCGCCATCGCTTATTCCGGAAATCTCACTTTCTTGCAGCTCATCTTCGGGTATCTCATCGGGCGAGTCCTGATCTCCATCTTCCTTTTACCCGGTTATTTTCGGGGGGATTTCCTGACTGCTTATGCGTTGATTGAGAAGCGATTCGGCCACCGGATGCGCTCCATCGCCGCCTTGACCTTTCTTGTGACTCGAACCTTAGCGGAAGGCGTGCGTGTTTCCGCGATCGCGCTGGTCGTAAGCGCAGTCCTGGGAACCGGCGAACGCTGGGCAGTATGCATTGTTATCACTCTCACAGTGCTATACACCTATGAAGGAGGCATGAAGGCGGTAATCTGGACAGACGTGGCGCAATTTTCTTTATACCTTGCGGGCAGCGTCGTTACCTTATTCTACCTTCTTCATCGGATTCCGGGCGGTTGGCATGAAGTCAGGTCTGCTGCGGCCGCTGGCAACAAACTGCAGGTGTTCGATTTTTCCTGGAATTTCGCGACCAAATATACATTCTGGTCCGGACTAATTGGTGGCGCTTTTCTCACCATGGCCAGCCACGGCACAGACCAAACCATCGTGCAGCGTTTGCTTGCTGCACGAACTCAAAAGGACAGCAGCCGCGCGATCATTGCCAGCGGTTTCATTGTTCTCTTCCAATTCACGGTCTTTCTGCTAATAGGAGTCTTACTTTTTGTTTTCGCGCAACGTGTTCCGCTGCTCGCAGTTGGCGAGGCCACTGATCGCATTCTTCCTATATTCTTAGTGCAGGAGATGCCCACAGGCCTTGCGGGATTGCTTGTGGCGGCAATCATTGCCGTCGCTATGTCCAACGCCAGCGGGGCGCTGAATTCCCTTGCGGCCAGCAGCACACTTGATTTTTCTATCTTGCGTGGTCGCAACAGCAGCAACGACCCCGCGAGGCTTTTGAACTATTCAAAACGCATCACTCTTCTTTGGGGCGCCGCTCTCATGGTCTTTGGTTTGGTGCATTGGGGACCCGTGCTGGAAGCCGGGCTCACAATTGCATCACTGATCTTCGGAAGCTTACTCGGGCTATTTCTTCTCGGGACTTTCGATTCGCGTTCGAACTCCAGCGGTTCGCTCGTCGGAATGTTGGCTGGTCTAGCCACTGTTCTCGTTATTTTCCACTTCACATCAGTAGCCTACACCTGGTTCGTGCTGATCGGCTCGGGCGCAACAGTTCTTATCGGCGCTTTCGCAAGCCGCCTCTGGCCAGAACGAATTGGATCATCTCCAAGCGGAGACGAAGCTCGATAGGGTAAACTCGGCAGCATCTTTCCACGGAGAGCCATGAACGAAAAACGTTTGGAACTGGTACGAGGCCTCGGGCCCTGGGCCTCGGCCGCCATCGTTGTCGGAACAATGATCGGCACCGGGATTTTCCTGAAGCCGGCGGAAATGGCGCGTGAGGGGCACTCCATTTCCATTGTTTACGCCGCGTGGATTGTCGGTGGATTGCTGTCGTTGTTTGGCGCCCTATCTTTCGCCGAACTAGGCGCGGCGATTCCGGAGGCCGGCGGTGAGTATGCGTATTTGCGACGCGGCTTGGGTACCATGTGGGGATTTCTCTTCGGGTGGATGCATTCGATCGTCGGTCGCCCTTCTTCCGCTGCTTCGATTGCCGCTGGAATGATGCGCTTTCTGAGTTTTTTCGTCCCTGCAGTCACCGCGCCTATTTTCACCTGGCACATCGCGATTCCCGGCCTCGGCCACCGGATTTCGACGTACGATTTCGTTTTTACCTGGGCGCAGCCACTGGCGGTGTTTTGGTTGGTGACGATGACTGCGCTAAATTATCTGGGTGTACGGCTTGGCGGCGGCGTTCAAGTGCTTCTGACCATCATAAAAATCATAAGCGTGATCATTGTGATTGGGGTAGCTTTCCTCTTCAGCGGCAGCGTTACACACGCGGCCAGTCCAATTTGGCCATCCGCCGTGAACTCTGGTTTGCTCAGTGCATTTCTCGCGGCGTTGGCTGCAGCTCTGTGGGCCTACGATGGGTGGGAAGATCTCAACCTGGTCGGTTCTGAAGTAAAGGATCCACAAAAGAATTTCCCACGAGCGCTGATTGGCGGTGTGATGTTCGTTGCCCTGATTTACATGTTGTTCAGCGCGGCTTGCATGAAGGTCTTGCCTTTCGATCAGGTCGCGAGCTCCTCGCACATCGCCTCGGATGTCGTTGAGACGGTAGTTGGTCACGGTGCAGCTTTCTGGATCACTTTGGCAATGATCATTTCCGCACTTGGCTCGATGAATTCTTCGATTCTCAGCGGCGCCCGCGTGCCCTATGCAATGGCTCGCGACGGAATTTTTTTCAAGATTGCCGACGGCATTCACCCTAGATACCGTACGCCCGGCCGCGCCTTAATTTTCCAAGGCGTTCTTGCGAGCGTGATGGCACTTAGCGGCACGTTTGAAGAACTCACCAATCTTTTTATTTTTGCGGGATGGATCTTTTACGGGCTGGCCGTGGTCGCCTTGTTTCGCCTGCGCAAAACGGACCCGGATTTGCATCGCCCTTATCGTTGCTGGGGATACCCCTGGGTTCCGGGATTTTTTGTTTTGGGCGCTTTCCTTCTCACCGTCAATATTTGGATTCAGCGCCCCGGCCGCTCCAGCATCGGCTTGCTCCTGATCCTTGCCGGACTCCCCTTTTATCAGCGCTGGACTCGACACACTGGAGTTGCGGACGGCTCTTCAAACTAGCAGTTCATCGATGTAGTGAGTCATTTGGAAGTTGAATCTCTGCGAGTGATTACCTGGAGCACAAGACTCCCCGTGAGCAAGGCAATCGCCGGAAACACGACCCAAGGCAGGAATATGAGAATAGCGGCCTCCGCTTCTGCAACCCCCGCACTGAGAGCGGCCTCGAACAAATCCTGTAGATGATTCGCCATCTCCGCGACACCAAGACGACCCGCGATCAGCGCACGACAGTCAGGCATGAGACACCTTTCGAAGCCGTTTCATCGCGCGTTGCAGATCCTCCCATTCCTTTCGCATCGGTGCGATCATCTTTTCGCCCCGGGGCAAGAGTTGGTAGCAACGACGGCGACGGCCGGTTTCGCTTGTTTCCCAACAGCCGCGGAGCCAGCCCCGGCTTTCCATCCGGTAAAGCATCGGATAGAGAGCTGCAAGAGAAAATTTAAGTGCGCCGTGCGATTGTTCCTCGATTTGCCGGGCAATCTCGTAGCCGTGCAATGATGCCTGTTCGAGCACACTCAGAATTGCCAGTTCTGCGGTGCCACGTTTCAGTGCGTTATTTGCCATGGCAGACTCTTATATATAAGACTCTTTCATATACGGCAAACAGAGTCAATAGGACCTCGCGAATAGGTAACCTGCCGATTTAAACAAAGCAGATTTACTTCTACAGGCGAGCACGAAGATTTTAAGCAGATGCGGTTTGTGTGTTACGGGTGCCGCGGTGGATTGGCAATATAGCGGCTTCCGCCCCGGCACGTACTCTGAGGTAGGGATGGATCGCTTTGGCCATCGCTTCCATTCCGGTCACCAACCGCGGACCCGGCCGCGAAACGTAGCTCTTCGCATCCATCGCGTACACGCGTCCGTTGCGCACCGCCGGAATACTTCCCCACTTCGGCGAAAACGCCATGGACAAATATTCATCGCGCGAATGTCCTTTGTTGTAGCCGCACGGCGCCACGATCATTATATCCGGCGCCGCGGCGATAATTTCCTCCTCGCTCACGCGGAACGATGGCGTTTTCGCTTTGCCGATCACGTCGAGACCTCCCGCGTGCTCGATCATTTCCGGCACCCAGTGGCCACCCACGTAAAGCGGTTGCAGCCATTCCAGCAACACGACCCGCGGGCGCGATTTGATGGCATCCACCATGATTCCCAACTCGCCGATGCGCTCGCCGATCATCCGTATGATTTCTTCCGCTCGCGGTGACCGGTCGGTCTGTTCTCCGACCCACAAGATATCTCGCCAAACATCGCGCAAATCCTGGGGGTTCAAGCAGAGCAGTTCGGGGCGCCTCCTGAATTTTGCGAGTGCCGTCGTCAGATCATCCGGGGAGGCCGCGCACACATGGCACAAATCCTGCGTGATGATCAGATCCGGCGAGAGGTCTTGCAAAATTTCGGCATCCACCTCGTACCGACTTTCTCCACGCGAAATATAATCGCGCACCAGGCGATCGATTTCGCCAGGCGGAGCGTCTTTCGGAATTCTCGAATGAATGACAGGGGTTTTGGTTCTGGCGCGCAAGGGAAAATCGCACTCGTGGCTCACGCCCACAATTTCATGATCGAATCCCAGCCCGAATAGGATTTCAGTGGCGGATGGTAATAACGAAACGATGCGCATAATGGCGGACTTTATCACACTTTGTGTGCAACAGATTCCCGCAAACTCCCAAGGAAAGGCTGGCCAACTGCGCCACCTTAGTACATGTAGTACTTGCGGCGCAGCAAGTCAAACGCGCTCAAGTCTTTTCCCCAACTGGCCACAATCTCCTCCGGCGCTACGCCCGCCTGCAATTGGCGAACAGTTTCGTCATGGCCCAGCAGCTCGACAATTCTGGTTGCGTCAAATTGCGTTGGGTATCTCTTTAGTAGGACCGCTGCGATCTCCAACCCCATGCGCATCGACCGAACCGCAGCTCGATCGGTAACCCTAATTCCAACACCGCCGCACTTCTGCCCGGCGTACAATCCGCTTACCGGGATAAACGGTAGATTTGCAAAGTGGAGTCCCGGCAATTTCTTCTCATTTAACTCCTCCGCCACTTCCTGGCCATTGACCCACGGTGCGCCAAACTCTTCAAACGGTGCCTCTGTCCCGCGACCCACGGAAACGCCCGCATTCTGCAATATCTCCAGTCCCGGGTACAGTATCGAACCTTTGAGCGTCCTCAGATTGGGCGACGGCGGAACCCAGCGAATGCCGGTGTTTTCAAAAAAGTAATTGCGGTGCCAGTTTTTCATGCGGATAACGTGCAGTTCAACGTTGATGTGGTTCTCGACGTTGAAAAGCTGGGCCAGCTCACCGATCGTCAATCCATAGCGAACTGGCATCGGTGAATACGCTACAAAACTTGTCTTCTCCGAATCCAACATCGGCCCTTCCACAATATCCCCAGTGATCGGATTTGGCCGATCCAGTACATAAAACTTGATTCCGTATTTCGCCGCTTCCTCCATGCAATATCCCATCGTTGTTGTGTAGGTGTAGAAGCGCACACCGGCATCCTGCACGTCGAAGACCAGTGCGTCAATTCCCTGCAGCATCTCGCCGGTTGGGCGCAAGTGCTCTCCATACAAGCTATAGACCGGTAAGCCCGTGGAAGGATCTTTAGACGAAGAAATTTTCTCATCCGCGTGGCCAGCAATCCCGTGTTCCGGGCTGAATAGAGCGACCAAGTGTACGCCGGGCGCGTGTGCCAGTAATTCTACCGTGGATCGTCCCTGCGAATCCTGACCGGTGTGGTTTGTAATCAGTCCGACGCGTTTTCCCTTCAGCGCCGCGAACTTCTCGCTTTCCAGTATCTCCAGGCCGGTTTGCACTCGTCCGATATGAGTTTTGGATGAACTGGGACTTTTCGATTTGCTGGCGGGTTTCTGCGCAGTGGTGAGATTGTTTCCTGGAGCCGAACTCCAAGCGGCAGCCATGGCAATAAAGATCAAGGGCGAAGCGGAGCGAAAAACCATCAACGCTCTCCTCAGTTGTTTCGTGTTTCCCAATGATATTCTGGAACGGGCCTACCGCACTCTGATTGTTCGCTTTCGGTGTGCGTGTTATATACAGTCCAGCAGCGCTCGCGGCCAGGGGGACAAATTGAAATGCACAGGCGTACTGCCGGACTTTTGTTTCTGCCCGTAACGCTCCTGTTTCTTATGACGCCAATAGCTGGTAGTCACAATCGGGTAGCGAAATCCGCGAGGGCGGCTGAAGCCGGCGGGGCCAAGCCCGGGCAGCAATCGGCTGCCCTTAGCAAACTGACCGCGGAGCAGCAGACGTGGGTCGATGCTAATCTGCGCAAGATGACCGCGGCAGAAAAAGTCGGCCAGCTTCTCTTCGTTACATACCACGGAAGTTTCACTGCCACGGATTCTGCGGCGTACGCCCAGATGCTCCACAGCGTAAATGATCTGCACGTAGGCGGGTTCATCAACGTCACGCATGGTTCCCCGATCGGAATTGTAAAGAGTCAGGCCTATCCCACCGCGGTACTCGCCAACCAGCTGCAATCCAAATCAAAACTCCCGCTTCTAATCGGCGCCGATTTTGAACGCGGCACCGCGATGCGTTTGGAAGAAGGGACGTCCTTTCCCACAGCGATGGCTCTCGCCGCCGCGGGCAATCCAAAGGACGCTTACACCATGGGCAAAGTTACCGCCCTCGAAGCCCGCGCCGCCGGCGTCCATTGGATTTACGCTCCGGTTGCGGATGTAAACAATAATCCTGGCAATCCCATCATCAACACGCGCTCGTTCGGCGAGGATCCCGCCAAAGTCGCTGAATACGTCGCGGAATTTGTTCGGGGTGCGCAGGAAAACGGCGGGCTGGCCACCGCTAAACATTTTCCCGGTCACGGTGATACCTCGGCCGATTCACACATCGATCTGCCGGTTATCAAAGCCGATAGGGATCGGCTGGACCATATGGAGTTTGTGCCGTTTCGCGCAGCCATTGATGCCGGAGTTGGTAGCATCATGACGGGGCATCTCAACGTGCCCGCGCTTGAGCCTGATCCGAACACGCCGGGAACTTTGTCTCACAACATCCTTACCGGTGTTCTGCGGAGGGAACTAGGCTTTCAAGGCCTGGTTGTCACCGACGCGATGGATATGGGCGGAATCACGGTGCGTTATGCTCCCGGCGATGCTGCAGTCCGCGCATTTCTCGCCGGGGCTGATGCGCTGCTCATGCCTCCTGTTCCGGATGCAGCATACGATGCACTGCTGGCGGCTGTGAATTCAGGACAGATATCAGGAGAGCGTCTTGACGATTCGGTTGGCCGCATCTTGCAAGCGAAAGCGCGCCTCGGCCTGAACGACAACCGCTTGGTCGATGTCAATGCGCTGAATGAGAAATTCGGCCTGGGGAGTTGGCAGGCAGAGGCTCAGCAGATTTCCGATCGTGGCATTACATTGCTGCGCGATATACCACACCGTTTGCCACTCGATGCCACAAAACCCACGCGAGCACTTCTCGTGTGCCTTTACGCAGACCCCGAGCCATACCCTGGTGAGGATCTCGAGCGCGAGCTGCGCCCCCGGTTCGATTCGTTGAGCACCTTGCGCGCGGACACCAAATTTGCGAAGGCCGATACGCTGAAGCTTCCTTCGCCCGATGCCTATGACGTCGTGATCCTGGCTCTCTTCGTTCGTGTCAGCGATCGCAAAGGCGACGTTGATGTGCCGGCAGATCAAATTCCGTTGATCGAACAAATCTACAAGAGCGGCAAACCGGTCATCACCGCGGCGCTCGGTAGTCCGTATCTAATCGAACGATTTCCACAGGCCGAAACATGGATTGCTGCCTTCGGCATCAGCGATGTCGCCCAAATTTCCATCGCTCGCGCGCTGTTCGGGCAAATTCCCATTCAAGGTCATTTGCCGGTAACGATTCCGGGGATCAATCTGCACGCGGGATTCGGCCTAGGAGTTCGGGCGAATCCGATGACGCTCCAGCCCATGGACCTGCGTGTCGAAAGGCAGTTGCAGCCGGCTTTTTCCGTGATTGAAAAAGCCATCTCCGAGAGAGCGTTTCCCGGGGCCACCATCGCCGTCGGGTATCGTGGTAGAGTTTCGTTGCACTCCTTCGGCAGGCTCAGCTACGACGACGCTGCTCCCGCAACCAAAATCGACACGATGTATGACATCGCTTCGCTCACCAAAGTCGTAGTCACTACCACTTTGGTAGAAAAATTGGTCGAGGAAGATTTTGCTTCTCCATTGAATTTGGACGCTCCGATCGATCGCTATCTGCCGGAGTGGGACAACGGCCCGCAGCCCCAATGGCGCCGAAAAGTCACCGTACGCAATTTGATGACGCACACTTCTGGCTTGCCACCGTTCAAGGAATATTGGAGGACGTCGACGAGCAAACAAGAAACCATTTCGCGTATTATTATCGAGCCTTTGGAATACGAACCTGGCACCAAAGTTGTTTACTCCGACCTCGGAATTATTTTGCTGGCGGAAATTATTCAGCGGCTCACTGGGAGACCGCTTAATGAGCTCGCGGATGAGTATATTTTCGACCCCCTGGGTATGCAGCACAGCTTGTATCTCCCTCCAAAGAAACTCTGGCCTGAGATTGCGCCAACCGAAATTGACAATCAATTACGCCACCACCTGGTACAGGGCGAAGTTCACGATGAAAACGCATTCGTCATTGGCGGGGTTTCTGGGCATGCAGGCGTATTCAGCACCTCGCCGGATCTTGCCGCGTTCTGCCAGATGCTTCTAAATGGCGGAATATATGCTCACCAGCGCGTTCTGAAACGCTCCACGATCGCGGAATTTACCGTGCCGCAAGCGCTCGCAGACAATACCCGAACATTAGGTTGGGTCGTGCCAACGGAAGGCAGTTCCAGCGGCCACTATTTTTCGACTCACAGTTACGGCCACACCGGGTTCACAGGAACCACGATTTGGATCGATCCTGATCGGCAACTTTTTGTCGTGCTACTCACCAATCGAGTGAACCCGACTCGTGAAAATCACAAAATTGCCGAGGTGCGCCCCGCAGTCCACGACGCGGTGCTGCAAGGACTTGGACTGGTTAACTAGCCTATGGCCGGGGGGCTTCGGTCGGCCAATTCATAAAATTAACTTTTGCCTGAAGTCCTCGGCGGCAAGCTGAACCTGCTCCAATTTTCCGAGGTCACGCCAATAGTCCCCGTCCGCCCGATAACCAGCGATGTTCTGCCCTTCCGCAACAAGCTGCAGATAAACATCAATAATCGAAAAAACTCCATCCCGCTGAATCATCGAGAGTAGCCGCGGAGAAATAATGTGAATCCCCGAAAACGCGAGCGGCCGTAACTCTGGACATTCCCCTCGTGCGATTTCCCTGCTCTCCTCGCTTTCCTTTTGCCTGCCGCACAAATGGAGCTGTTTATCAAACAGAAGATAGCGGGAACTTTTCCGTTCCTGCACGGCCAGAGTCGCTAGTCCTCCCCTTGCCGGGTGGGCCTCCGCCATCTTCTGTAAGTCAATGGCGCTGATCACATCCACATTGTGCAGAACAAATGGCTCGTCCAGCGCGGCACCACCCTTCAGGAAAAACCAAGCTGCCTTCTTTAACCCGCCGCCGGTATCAAGCAGGACTTCTTCCCGCGAGGTTTCAATGTGCATTCCAAAGCTGTTGTTGGCTCTGAGGTAATCGACGATCATATCTGCGAAGTGGTGAACATTGATAATCACTTCGCGGATCCCAAACCTGCTCAAACGGGTCAGCGTAATTTCCAGCAAAGTGCGCCCGTTCACTTCTACCAGCGCTTTCGGACGATCGTTAGTTAGCGGCCGGAGACGCTTTCCGAGCCCAGCGGCAAGAATCATCGCCTTCATGCGTCCTTCTTCTCCAGTTCAATATGTCGAAGGACAACTTCCAAGCCCTTTCGGCCACGCAAGCGCTTCGCCAATTGTTCAGCGAGAAATACCGATCGATGCTGGCCGCCGGTACAGCCAAACGAAATCATCAAGTTCTTGAACCCACGCTGCTGATAATCGCTGATGCTGGCATCGACCAGAGACAGGGCGCTCGCGAAGAACTGGTGCACACTTTCTTGCTGATTAAGATACTCGGTCACCGGCGCGTCGCGACCGGTTAGTAGCTTGAACCGCTCTTCCCGCCCAGGGTTCGGCAACGAGCGCCCATCGAAAACGAAGCCACCACCATTGCCAGTCTCGTCTTTCGGCAATCCTTGGTGAAACGAAAAACTAAAAATGCGCACCGCGAGTTTTTGCTCTTCCGTCGCCAGTGAATTCAACATATCCGAAGCCAGCATACTTTGAAACGCGCTCATGAGCGTCGGCAGTTCTATCGGTAGCTTCACGTTGTGCAGAAGCCAGCGTACATTTTTCAGCGCGAACGGCACGCTTTGCAAAAAATGAGTTTTGCGCTCGTAGAACCCGCGGAATCCATACGCTCCGAGTGCCTGTAGAATTCGCGCGTAAACATAGCCGTAGTAGTGGCGCTTGAATTCCCCACGATTCACAGTGATGAATTTGGCGAGTTCGCCCAGATAGCGTTCCAACAGTTGAGTACGCAATTCCGGCGGCAAGTCTGCCTTCGCATCGAACAACAGTGAAGCGATGTCGTACTGCAACGCACCTTTGCGACCGCCCTGATAATCCACAAAGTACGGCTTGCCATCTCGCAGCATAATGTTGCGTGACTGAAAATCACGGTATAGAAAATAATCATGCGGAGCGCTCAACAAGAAATCGGTCAGCCGTCCGAAATCGTCTTCCAAGGCCTGTTCATTGAAGGGAATCGCTGCCAGACGTAGAAAATAATATTTGAAATAGTTCAAATCCCAGGTGATCGACTGACGATCGAAACTTGCCCGCGGATAACACACCGAGTAATTCAGGTCGTGGCCGGCCGGCACCTGAAACCGCGGCAGTACGTCCACAACCTCGCGATATATCTCAACTGCCAGCGGCGCGATTTCCATCCCCGCACGGTTTTTCGAAAGGAATTCAAAGAGAGTGGTGTCACCAAGGTCTTCTTCCAGATAGGCACCACGCTCTAAATCTTCGCCATAAATTTCCGGCACCGGCAAACCGTGCTTGCGGAAATGCCTGGAGAACTCAAGGAACGCGACATTTTCTTCGCGCACGCCATACAGCACACCAATCGCGCTTGCTTTTGCATTCGACAAGCGGAAAATCCTGCGGCCGGATCCGCCCAATTCTCCTTGTAGCGGCTTAATGTGCTCGGCTGGAGAATGGAAATACCGCTCGAACAGCTGTTTTAGTACGTCCATGAACCTGCTTCCGTAAATCGACTAATTGGGTTGATTGATTGGTGCTTCTTCATCATAGTTGATTCTCGGCATATACAATCAGGGCCTCACTCTAAGGATGTCGTTCACGTCAATTCTCATTCGAACGTAATCGGCATCGCCCCAAACAGGCCCCGGATATTGACGGTCTCGTAGCAAACTCCGGTTTGCCGCATCCAGAATCGCCGTCGCGTGTCCGTCTACGGCTATACTTTAGAAATGCGTTGGCAGCACAAAAATCTCAGGGGTACCCGACAACTGCTGACTGAGCGGCGGAATTCGGCTTCGAAGGATCTCGATCGCATGTCCCCCATGGAAATTGTGCGCTTGATGAACCGAGAGGATTGTAAGGTCGCCGCAGCAGTCGCACGCGAACTACCCGCAATTGCACGGGCAGTAGATGCTATTGTTGAACGCATCCAGCAAGGCGGTCGATTAATTTATGTCGGTGCAGGTTCAAGTGGGCGCATAGCCGTGCTCGATGCTTCAGAATGCCCGCCGACCTTCGGCACATCCCCAAAGCTTGTGCGGGCGTTGATCGCAGGGGGCAAGAAAGCGATAACTGCTGCTGTGGAGGGGGCGGAAGACCGGCCGCAAGATGCAGCTCGCGATCTAAGTAGACTCTGCTTGAACAAAACAGATACGCTGGTGGGTATCGCAGCGAGCGGCTCGACCCCTTATGTTTTAGGAGCGGTGAAATGTGCGAATCAACAAGAAGCACTCACAATAGCTCTAACTTCCAGTCGAAATTCCCCACTTGATCGGGCCGCGAGTATTTCGATCGCCTGTGAGGTTGGCCCCGAAGTGCTGACCGGCTCAACCCGTCTAAAGGCTGGCACGGCACAAAAGATGGTCTTGAACATGCTTTCAACCGCTACCATGGTTCGACTTGGCTTCGTTTATGACAATCTGATGATCGACCTCGGCATTGCAAATGCGAAACTTAGGAAGCGAGCGAGGCAAATTTTGAAAGAGGCAACAACCAAAGATGCGTCGGCTGTAGAACACGCTCTGCGTCAAAGTAAACACGATTTGCCTGTCGCATTGGTGATGTTGAAACGAGGAATTTCCGTCAAGGAAGCGGTTAGGAAACTCAGAGCAAGCGGGGAAAACTTAAGAAAGGCTTTGGGCGAATAGGAGAGACAAGCAGTTCTGAAAAAATTCAATGGACAGGTTCAGAATACGTGGCGGAAAACCGCTCCAGGGAACGGTGCGGATCAGCGGAGCAAAAAATTCAGCGCTGCCGGCGATGGCTGCAACTCTCTTGACCGCGGAGCCGGTGATCCTGCGCGGGCTGCCAAAGGTGCGCGACATCATCACGATGGCGAAGTTGCTGGCATTTATGTCTGCGAGGGTTTCCACGGTAGATTTCCCGGCAACGGATTACACCATCGAAGCCACCTCTCTGAACAATGCCATCGCACCTTATGAACTGGTCAAAACCATGCGTGCTTCGATCCTCACGCTGGGTCCGGCAATAGCCCGCTCCGGTGTAGCGCATGTGTCTCTCCCTGGCGGCTGCGCCATCGGTGCACGTCCTGTCGATCTGCACCTCGATGCGCTGAACAAAATGGGAGCGCACATCACGACCGAGCATGGTTACATCCAAGCCAGAGCGACGAACGGTGGTCGTCTGCACGGCGCGCATATTGTCTTCGAGAAAATCACAGTCACCGGCACAGAAAATATTTTGATGGCTGCCGTGCTCGCCGAGGGCGAGACCGTCCTCGAAAACGCCGCGCGCGAACCGGAAGTCACCGACCTGATCCATCTGCTGCGCAAAATGGGAGCGGATGTTAAGGGTGAAGAAACTTCCACCTTGCGCATCCGCGGCGTGAGAGAACTTCACGGCACAGAACATTCCGTCATTCCCGATCGCATTGAAGCGGGCACGTTTCTGATTGCTGGAGCAATCACCAACGGAAATCTCACGATCACTCATTGCGATCCGACACATCTTGGCGCTCTCATCGCAAAGCTCGAAAAGGCTGGGGTGCCGATTGAGACTGTGAACCCTTCCACGCTGCGAGTTCGCGGGGCCAAACATCTCCTCGCAGCCGATGTGACCACCGAGGAATATCCGGGTTTCCCAACCGACATGCAAGCGCAGTACATGGCTCTCGCCACACAAGCCGAGGGCACGTCGATCATCACGGAAACAATCTTCGAAAATCGCTTTCTGCACGCCAGTGAGATGATCCGCATGGGCGCCAAAATCGATATTGATGCGCGCCGTGCAGTGGTTCGCGGCTCCGCTGAACTATCGAGCGCCACCGTGCAAGCCTCCGATCTTCGCGCCAGCGCAGGACTCGTCCTCGCCGCTCTCGTCGCATCTGGCGAAACCATCGTCGAACGCGTTTATCACATCGATCGCGGCTACGAACACATTGTCGAAAAACTGCAAAGCGTCGGTGCGGATATCGAGCGCATTCATGCTCCAGCCGCATAATTCTTACTCGGCAAAATTTTCCGTTTTTTGGTACACTCCTCGTTCGGATTTGCGAGGCGGTGTAGAGAACTCGTCCCGCAAATGCACTGGGGAGGGATCACCATGCGGAATTCCGAACTTCTCAACAAGATTGATGCTGCCATTGCAGAAAAAAACCTGCTGAAGCATCCGTTCTATCAGGATTGGCAAGCGGGCAAGCTCAGCAGGGAATCGCTGCAACTCTATGCCACACAATATTATCGCCACGTGGAAGCTTTTCCGAAGCATTTGCGGGTACTTGCGGCCCGCACGGAAGGCCCACTGCGTGAGATCATCTTGGAAAATCTTGCCGAGGAGGAAGATCCCTCGGCGCCACACCCGAAACTCTGGCGGGATTTCGCGGCAGCCCTTGGAGTGAATGAAGACGACGTCACTTTCTGCCCGGCCCTTCCCGGCACACAGGCTGTCGTTGAAACGTTCCGCGAGATTGTCGGAGATCGCACAGTCACAGAATCTGTTGCGGCACTCTACGCCTACGAAGCGCAGGTGCCCGAAATCGCTGTATCTAAAATTGACGGTCTGAAGAGGTTTTATGGCATCGACAACCCCGCTGGCCTCGCGTACTTCACCCTGCACGAACAGACCGACAAGGCACATCGCGCGGCCTGGCGAAACTGGCTCGAACAGCACGCCTCTGGCAACGAAGAAGAAATTCTTGCCACAACAGACGAAGCCCTCGATGCTCTCTGGGGGGCGCTCGATGCAGTCCACTGCGCCTCTGCCAACTAGATCGGCTGAACCACTTTAATCTCGAGAAAGGCAGGTCGATCGTCCGGCTATCAATGGTTATTTGACTTCGGGTAGGTTTGAGAAGCTTGCGGCCGTCCATAGTGCATACCTACGGGCGCTGCACTTGATCAGGAGAGTACACTCGTTGAGTTGAGCAGCCTGCCAGAAAAAAGCCTCCGAAAATCGGAGGCCTTTTTTAGTTAATGTGATTACGACTCGCCTAGGCTTAGTTCTCCTGGCCCGTGGTGGGCACTGCTGCGGTCTCTGCGGCAGGCGACGTTTCTCGTTTACCAAGGCCCTGCTTCTCGCGCGCTTCTTTAATGAGTGCCTTGCGCGACAGCCGGATCTTGTTGCCTTCGATGGCCAGAACCTTGACCAGAACCTGGTCTCCTAATTTCAGTTCATCGCGAACGTCGCGGATGCGATGCTCAGAGATTTCGCTGATGTGCAGCAAGCCGTCAGTGCCGGGGAAGAGTTCCACGAATGCACCGAATTCGGCCAGTCGTACAACCTTGCCCAGATAGGTCTTGCCGATTTCCGCACTGGCGGTAACGTCGCGAACCATCTGCAATGCCTGGTCACCGCCGGCGCCGCTGGTCGAGAAAATGTGCACGGTGCCATCCTCTAGCACGTCGATTTTTACGCCGGTCTGTTCGATGATCGACTTGATCTTTTTCCCGCCAGGCCCGATCAAGTCCCGGATCTTGTCTGTAGGAATGCTCAACTTGTACAAGCGCGGCGCGTATGCCGAGATCGTGGTACGGTGTGACCTGAGCGTGCCTTCCATGATGTCCAGAATGTGGAAGCGCGCTTTCTTCGCTTGAGCCAAAGCTTCGCGCATCATCGAAATCGTGATGCTTGTTACCTTGATGTCCATCTGCAAAGCCGTGATGCCTTCGCGTGTGCCCGCTACTTTGAAGTCCATATCGCCATAGTGGTCTTCTGCGCCTGCAATGTCCGTCAGGATCGAATAGGACCCATCCTCCCCGACAACCAAGCCCATCGCGATTCCCGCGACCGGCGACTTCATCGGTACGCCCGCATCCATCATGGCCAACGAAGCGCCGCAAACAGTCGCCATCGATGAGGAACCATTCGATTCCAGGATGTCGCTGACCACGCGCATGGCGTAAGGGAAATCAACTTCCGCTGGAAGCAGATTGGCAACTGCGCGTTCCGCCAATGCACCGTGACCGATTTCACGGCGACCAGCGCCGCGAACCATCTTCACTTCGCCAACGCTAAACGGTGGAAAGTTGTAGTGCAGCATGAAGCGTTTGAACATATCCTGTTCAAACAGCAGGTCCAACCGTTGCATGTCTTCCTTGGTGCCCAAGGTCAATGTCGCCAGCGCTTGCGTTTCGCCGCGGGTGAATAACGCCGAGCCGTGGACACGTGGCAGCAATCCAACCTCGCAAGTGATCTGGCGAACCTGGTCAAAGGCTCGTCCGTCCGGGCGGCGCTTCGCTCTCAGCACGTCGTTGCGGAAAATTTCTTCGCGCAAACGCTCAAAGGCGCGCTTGGTCAAGGTTAGCTTTTCTTCGTCTTCTTCCGGCACAGCCTTGTAGATTTCTTCTTTCAAGGCATCGACAAGGTTGTAGCTTTCCTTCTTCGGGTGCTTTTCGGTATTCACGGCGTCCTGCAGTTTCGCGCCGTAATTCTTCTTCAAACCCTCGTAAATCGCTTTGTCAAACGGCAGTGGAGCAACTTCCACCTTCTTCGGCTTAAGTTGCGCGTGCAATTCCTTGATCGCGCCAATAATGCGCTTGATCTGGGCGTGGCCAAAATCCAGAGCCTCGGCAATCTGCTCTTCGGAAACTTCGAACGCGCCGGATTCCACCATCACGATGCCGTTTTCCGCTCCGGCAATGATGATGTTCATCTTGCTGGTTTTCTGTTCGGCGATCGAAGGGTTCACAACGAGCTTGCCATCGAGCAAGCCGACGCGCACGGCCGCTATTGGATCGGTGAACGGTAGGTCGGAGATGTAAGCCGCGGCCGAAGCAGCGGTTACCGCGATAACGTCTGGATCATTTTCACTATCCGCGGACAGGACCATTGCAATGATTTGCGTTTCGTTTCGCCATGCATCGGGGAACAGCGGCCGCATTGGCCGGTCGATCAATCTAGACACTAGAATTTCGCGTTCTGTTGGCCGACCTTCTCTCTTAAAGAAGCCGCCCGGGATCTTTCCAGCCGAATAGGTGTTTTCCCGGTAATCCACCGTCAAGGGTAGAAAATCCCGGTCGATTGGCTTGGGCGACATGCAAGCCGATACCAGGACTACGGTATCGCCATATCTTGCTGTCACCGCGCCATTGGCCTGCTTTGCGATTTTGCCGGTCTCCAGGATCAGATTGCGTCCGCCGACGTCGAGCGTTACTTGGTGTGGAGCGGGGATGCGATTATTCTCTGTCATGATTCTTCCTTTGGCTCATCTTCAGAGGAGCTCTCTTGCAGGGACCTCCCTGCATTCCATGGAAGAAAAGAAGTAGGTTTGCCGCGGTCGACAACCCGTGGCCAGTTACACCAATAGAAAACGCGCTTATGCCCATTCGCACAGGCAGAATACATTCACGCCCAATCGCTTCACGACCGGGGGACAGACTCCGTTGGGAATTTGCACTTTCGTGAGTTTGCAAGTACTCCCGCATTCGGCGGGATCCGAATTACTTGCGCAGGCTAAGGCGTTCAACAATCTGGTGATACCGATCCGGGTCTCGCCGGTTTAGATAGTCCAGCAGACGCCGGCGCTTGTTCACCATCATAATGAGCCCGCGACGTGATGCATGGTCTTTCACGTGGGACTTGAGGTGCGAAGTCAGATAGCTGATCCTCTCGCTCAAAAGTGCAATCTGCACCTCCGGCGATCCCGTATCTTTCACATGTGTCCGGAATTGTTCGATCAAGCCAATCTTAACGTCGCTCAAGTGCCCTCACCGTCGTCCCTTTAAAATTTCCTCTTTTCTTCAACTCTTCAAAGCTAACATAGGTGCATTCTAAGTGTAAAGCATTTGTACTCGTCCAGTAGCTCGCTAACACTGTGCCTTTTCGAGGTTGCGTTTCCTATGGTCGATAAATTACCGAGGGGTCGCGTGGGCCAGTGATTGGTTGGGCTCGACTTTTGCTTGCAAGCACAAGGCAAATCCGGTTGAATGTTTGCTGTCGGGAAGTGCCTAGCGCTGGTTATCCTGTTTAGAAGCTCTTGGTTGACCCATGAAAAGGAGAATTTATGCGTAAAATAAGCGTAGCGGTTGCTGCTTGTTGTCTGGGGCTGGCATTACTCGTCGTCGCTTGCGGAGCACAAGATAAATCGAAGCGGCCCAGCCCGCCGGCCACCGCCAGCGTCGATCTTGGTGGCACTAAAATTACCATCGAATATTCTAGCCCAAGATTGAAGGGTCGCCACGTTGGCGGAGAAGTGGCTTCTTTCGGTCAGGTCTGGCGTGTGGGTGCGAATGAAGCCACAACCTTCGTCACAACGGGTAATGTTACCGTTGGTGGGACCGCTGTTCCTGCTGGTAGCTATACGATTTTCGCGGTACCAGACAAAGATAAATGGACGCTGATCATCAGCAAGAAGACCGGTGAATGGGGCACGGATTATGCGGGTCCTTCACAAGATCTTGCGCGCATCCCCATGAACGTCTCCGCGCTTCCCTCGTCTGTCGAGAATTTCACCATCTCATTCGAAAAGACCGGCATGGGCGCCAATCTAAACTTGGATTGGGACACTACCCGCGCTTCCGTCGCCATCGGCAAGTAATCAAATTTGGCACAGCCTTCCAGGGATAATTGCCAACGCAACGTCCGTACATTTCAGCGCATTCTGATCCATCAGTCGCGCCTTTCGCGAATGATGGATCTGCTTTTCTGCCAACTGTAGCCCTTGTTCAGCCCGCCATCCGCCGAATCACTTGGCTATTCACGACGCCGCAAACGCTCCGCCGTTGCTCCGCGTGGCGGTCGCTCGCCAGCACCCATGGCATACAAGACCGACTCGCCAACACCATCAATCTTTAGCGCATTTTCAATTTTAGTGTCCGCAAGCGCCATCGTGCAAAACGGCGCCAACCCCAGCCATGTCGCGGTAAGACAAAACGTCTGGCAAACATGGCCCACCTCTGCCAACACCGCGCGATACGCTCTCGGATGCTCATATTTCCATTGCGTTCTCGCAAACACAGCTGCCAGGAAAATTACGAATGCAGCGCCGCTGAAGTATTCTTGTCCGGCTAGAAATCTTGCGATCTCTTGCTTGCGGAGTCCCTTCCGCAAAAGCTCTAATCGGTGATTCGCGGAGTCATAGTGATAGATTCCAGCACCGACGCCCTTCACATTTCGTACGCATACATAGGCCTCGATCGGATCCAGCGCTCCTCCAGATGGTGAAGTCGTCAGAGCAAGGCTTCCAACGCCAGGAACATCCACCCATCCCTGGACGCCTAAGGAGAGCCACAGCAACTGCTCGAGGCCTTCGCGCGCTAACGACTTGCCGGAAAATTCACGCCAAGTGCG
>Ga0074045_10000189_pt1 | contig 57770 bp, 52 predicted proteins | sample BogForMeECP23OM2_FD_94442 | JGI IMG/M metagenome (GOLD analysis project Ga0074045, IMG submission 94442) | Bog forest soil microbial communities from Calvert Island, British Columbia, Canada - Bog Forest MetaG ECP23OM2 | ecosystem: Environmental > Terrestrial > Soil > Wetlands ... | reverse complement strand
TCTAGAACAAGTTCCAAAGGAACTGGTTATAGACCTCGTGGTGGTATTGTACCTCAGGCGCTTTCACAAAGGTCCCGAGGGAACGCGCGCATCGGTCCGCCGAAGCCCTCTTCAGGTCCGCAAAGCGAGACTTGACGTCCCCGCCAAGCAGTTTCGTGGTCCATTCGGCCTTCTCGAAGTTCTCCAGTGCCGTATAGATATTGTCCGGCAGGTACCGTTCGGCTTGCCGGAGGTTCTTCAGTTTGGCGGTATCTCCTTCCAGGCCAGTACGGAAGATGGAGTACATCACCAAATACGGGTTGGCGTCAGGCGCCACGGAGCGGAACTCCACGCGCATGCTGCGTTCATTGCCGATGGGGATGCGGATCATGGAGCCGCGGTCAACTGCAGAAGCTTTCAACTGATTCGGCGCCTCGAAGTGCGGGTCCAGGCGACGATAGGAGTTAACGCTGGAGTTCATCAGCAAACAAAGATCGTTGCCGTGCGTCAGGATGCGATCGACAAACGCCCAGCCGAGTTTGCTGAGTTTTTCTTCGCCCTTGGGATCCCAGAAGAGATTCTTGCCGTCCTTGGAAATGGACAGGTTGGTGTGCATGCCGCTGCCGTTCACCCCAACGACTGGCTTGGGCAGGAAGCTGGCGGTCAGACCCATTTTGTTGGCCACCTGGCGACAGATCAGCTTGTAGAGCTGGATCTGGTCGGCGGCGCCAACCACGTCGGTGTAGCTATAGTTGATTTCAAACTGCGAGGGCGCCACTTCCGGGTGGTCCTTTTCGTTCTGAAAGCCCATGGCGCGCTGCACTTCGGCGGTCGTATCGATAAACGTGCGCAGAGGATCGCCCGGCAGCGAGTGGTAGTACCCGCCGGTGTTGACGTACTCGAACTTCTGCGTCTCGTGGTAGTGCCGTTCTGCTTCCGGATCCTTGAACAGGAACCCTTCGATTTCGTTTGCGGCATTCAGCGTGTAGTCTTCCTTCTTGTACAGCGAGTCCGCGTAGCCTTTCAAAACGCCACGGATGTCGGCGCTGTACGGCGTACCGTCCTTGTCGATCACGTCCCCGAAAACCAGGACCTTGCCATTGCCGAAAATATCCGAGGGCGCCCAATAGAAAGAGGCCCAATCCATGCCCAGCCGGAGATCGCTCTCACGCTGTGCTGTAAACCCGCGGATGGACGAACCGTCAAAGGTCAGATTGTCGTAGCTCTTGACCAAAAATTTCTTGTCATAGTCCAACATGTGCAGCCGGCCTTCCAGGTCGGTGAACAGGACTGTGACTGCTTTGATTCGCTTTTCATCGGTCAGGTACTTCAGACGCTGCTCTTGAATCTTGTGGATGGGAGTGCGGGTTTTACGTTGTTCTTTCGCTTTCAGGTTTAGATCTTCGAGCTCTTCATAACTCAGCGCTAGAAAATTACGCAGATCGTTCGACATGAATCTCCTCAAATTGAGTTGGTGGAAAAATTGGCGGCAAAGATGGGGTCGGCATGCCGGGCCTTTCGGATGTAAAGGTAGCGCGTGGGTCTCCATAGCGTCAAATGGAAAAACTCAAACCAGAAAAGGAAAAACAAATGAATCGGATAAGAAAACCAGATACGAGAAAAAGGTAGAAAAACAAAGGGGAAAAAGAAGATGCGACGGATTGTGATTTCCACAGCGGCTGTTCCGGAATGGAACGGCAATTCCCGCCATGACTCACGCCACAAATGAATCAACCCAGCTAAACGTTGCTCTTCCAGCGTTTTCTAATCTCCCGGTCATGGCATCCTTCCTGCACTTAATCCTGGCAGAAGTTGCTTCAAGGCCCGCGAGACAGCTTGATCCTTCAAACCCCAGATCATGCTCTGTTTGCGAGTCGGTGTTTACCACGCCGGGAATTCCTCTAACGGCCTGCCAGAACCCACTCGGGCGCTGTGAGTTGACCCTAACGAAACTCACGGCGCCCTTTCCTCCGGAAAATGTGCATCCCATTGCTGTCCTGTAGCTCATTCCTTTAGAGATGAGGTTTTCCGCCGGAACACAGGAACGCGCCCGCACGAGTTTCCTTGAGCGAGCGCGTGCCGAAATGAGCTTTGCGAAGCTTGCTTACCTGGAGCTTGTGTTCGTGTCGCCGGACGCGTTGCTCGCGGCCACAAACGGGACCGTCACCGTGCTGTCCAATCGAACGAGCATGGCCGTCTGCGCCGGCATGTTGATTTCCTTGCCCTTGCGCGCCACCACGTAGATGGCACCTGCGGCGAAACCGATGCCCATGCCGCGTCCCAAGCTGCCCGCAATCAATCCAATCGTCGAGCCAGTGCCGCCACCGATAGCAAGTCCAATCGCGTCACCTTTGTAGTCATGCTTTTCCTGAATGACTTCGCCCTCGGTGATCTTCACATCCTTTCGCGCCGTGCTGGTGCCGGAGTCAACGCGCGGCCGGCCAACCGCCAGCAGCGACGTCTGAATCGGAATCAGCCGGCTATCCACTTCCAGCGTCTTGAAGCTGACATTCACATACGCCTGCCCCTTGAACATCGAGAATAGCTTTGCCTTCTGGACGAAACCGATGGTGCCGTGAAGCCGTGTGCCGGCCGGAAGAATCGTCTGGCCGTTCAGCACCACGGGTTCCGAAGTGACGGCGGTGATGGCATCGCCCTCCTGAGCGGTCGAACTGTTAATAGGAGTCAGCAACGTCAAATGGATTTCGGTGCCCTGCGAAACCTGGTGCGCCTCAGCAGAGGCCGGCGGCGCGACGGGGCACACGAGCGCAATTGCCAAAATCAGCGATACAACAACTTTCATGAACATCCTCCTGCCTGCACGGACGTGCAGGATTCTCCCGTGACGTGGGGCAGTCGTCCCGACCGGGAGGGACGCAGCGCTGGCGCGCGGACCGTGCTTCTGCCCTGGGCAGAAGCCAGGAGGTTGGCGAGGAACTCCAACCCGAGCACAAGTCTAAACCACGATACAGCTATCTACGCAAGATGTTTTGCCAGTGTGTTGAGTCTGGCAAGGCTTCAAGGCTGGCACGGACGAGCCTTCACCCCTGTGGTGTTCAGAGGTGATGGTTTTGATTTTTCTTCTTTGTTCTTGGGTTGCGCTAGCGGTCTGGCCCCCAGCGCCACGGACCCACGAGCCGGTGGGCTTCAGCAACTGCGCTGTTCGTTCCACGCGGAGATCGAGGACCAACTTTTCGTAGTTGCTGCGGTCGGGTTTTGACATCCGGTAGACCAGAAGTTGCTCGGGATCGCCAATATCCTCCAGAACGTTCGCGCTCACGAAAGTGTCCTCATCCTTACTACGCCCGAACAGTTCAATCAGATGGTCTCGAAGGAGTTTCCTCGCGCTCTCTACGCGTAGCCTCACGACCAAGACCATTTCGCCGATCATAGTTGTCCTCCCTGTTCCTTTTAGGAGCGACGCGACGAAATCAAATCCCCCGTTGGCCCACCGCAAACCACCGGCACCCCGCAGCGGTCAGCCAGTAGTCCAAGAACGAGCCGTGGTCGAAGTGCCAGTGGGTGTTGATCAATTGTTTTATGGGGTCTGCATTGATGGTCGCCAAGGCTTCGGAAACCTTGGGACCCGCGGTTACGATTTCCGCGTCAATCAGCAGCATTCCCTCGGGTCCAGTGAGAACGGCAATATTCCCACCTGCGCCCAAAAGCACGCTGATGTTGCGGCGAAGAGTTCGCACCGTGATCTTTGTAGTGGCGGCTTCCTTAAACGCATCTTCAACCAACTGGTCTTCCTCGGCGAAAAGGCCCCTTGGCGCAAGACAAGCTGCGGCAAACGTCAGCGCCCCCGCGGTGCGAAACTGTCGGCGTGAAAGTCCAGTTGTGGGTGCGGTGACCATATGTTGCTCCTTCTTGTGCCTTAGTCAGGATGTTATTCGGCACCTTCGGTCTCGGGGGCCTGAATCGAACCTGGATCTTGGAATTGCTTCAAGTCTGAATAAAAGCTGACTTTGCAGATTTTGTCAGGTGTATTGTTGCTACTCAGGCCGTGCCCGCCCAACTGCACGACCGAGTCCATCCTAATCATTCGATTGATACTTCCCCTGGAGAACCGATCTGTTTGGCTGCAAAGGTTAAACCTAGCCAGGGTAGCGTTCCGTCCGATCTAGCCTAGCGAGCGATTTTAGCTTTATTTTCAATGCAAAGTGCGTTCGAGCTGAGTGTTGTCTGGATCCATTGAGACCACCCCGTTAATCGGGAGATGGGCTCGATTTGTTCAGTCAATTCGTTTCACAAGTTTCGGGCGCCCGGGGGCGGCAAAGCAGAAGTGGAAATTGGAGGTGCCTCGAGCGGTGTGCTAAGCTTTTGTTTGCAGTCGTGAATCGCTGACTGCCAAGTCGTGGAACTTCGGACTTCGTGCAACGAGGTCCCGCGAACCCCGCCAGGCCCGGAAGGGAGCAACGGTACCGGGTAAGCCGAGTGTGCCGCGGAGATTCCGAAGTTCCTCGATTTGTTGAAAGTAGTCAGTTACTCAGGATTCGGTTCATTGCCCTTCACGTTTCCCTGCAGAACAAATTTGCCAAACAGAATCGGTTGAGATCCTTCTCGAGCTTTCGCGCTGCAAAGAGTTTTGACTTTTTCCGCGCGGCTGGTGAGAATGCAAGACACGTATGACCTACCAAGTGATCGCACGAAAATGGCGGCCGCAGACTTTCGCGGATCTCGTTGGACAAGAGCACGTCACCAACACGCTGGCGAACGCCATCAAGAATAACCGCGTGGCGCACGCCTACATCTTCTCTGGCGCGCGAGGCGTAGGAAAGACTACGGCCGCGCGCATTCTGGCCAAGGCCATGAACTGCGTGAACGGCCCCACGGCGGAGCCCTGCGGTGTGTGCGACGCCTGCAAAGAAATTGCGGCCGGCACCTCGCTGGATGTGATCGAGATTGACGCGGCTTCGAATCGCGGCATCGACCAGATCCGCGAACTTCGCGAGATGGTTCGCTATGCTCCGGCGGCCGCGCGCAGCAAGGTTGTGATCCTCGACGAAGCGCACATGCTGACGGGCGAAGCCTCCAATGCCCTTCTGAAAACCCTGGAAGAACCGCCCGACCGCGTGATTTTCGTGATGGCCACGACGCAGCCCGAAGATCTGGAAGATACCATCCGCTCGCGTTCGCAGCATTTTCATTTTCGCGCGCTCACCTTCAACGAAATCACCGATCGCCTGAAGTTCATCGCGGAAAAAGAAAACTTGAAGATTGACGGCGGCGCGCTTTCCGTCATTGGCCGCATGGCCGAAGGCAGCATGCGCGATGCCCTGTCGCTGCTGGAGCAGGTGCGCGCGTACTGCGGTGACAATATCACCGATCAGGCCGTACGCGAGTTGCTCGGTGTGGTGCCGGAAGACGCGTTGCGGGAACTGGTCGAAGCAATCGCGGAACAATCTGCCGAGCGCGCCCTGGGCCTGGTGCACACGTTCCAGAAAGAGGGGCGCAACCTGCAGCACTTCTGCCGGGAAGCCATTCGCCACATGCGCAATCTGCTGATCGCCCGCGTCTGCGGCGCCGACTCGGATTTGATCGCGGCAACTCCGGACCAGCGCCCGGGCCTGGAAAAAGCCGCTGCGTTTTTCACCGAAGAGGATCTCACGCGCTTCTTCCAGATTTTGCTGCAGACCGATGACGATTTGCGAAGAAAGCCGGATCCGCGGGTGCACCTGGAAATGGGACTGTTGCGATTGGTGAACGCGGCGCGGCTGGCGCCGCTGGAAGAATTGTTGACCGAAGCGCGTGGCGGAGTAACCGGCGGATCAGGCGGAGGAAGATCCACGCCGAAAACAACCATGCAAAGTTCGCCACCGCCTCCACTCCCTTCTCGCACCGTTTCCGCCAGCCCGGTAAGTTCGTTCGTGGCGCCGGCTCCCGTTAGCATGGAACCAAGAACCACCGCGATGCCGAGTCCGCTTCCCCGGGGAGCGGCGGCAACCGCGGCCGCACCCGCGATGAAACCGGTTGAAACCGTAGCGCCGCCGGCGCGCGAAACAAAAACGGAAACAGCAGCGATTGGAATCACTTCCGAACAAGTGGCGGAAATCAAAGCCGCCCTGCAAGCACAGCAAAAGTTCGTTGCTGAACTTCTGGAACACGCCGCGCGATGGGAGTTGGAAGGCAGCGAGTTGCGCATTTGTTTTCGCCCCGACGAAAGCACGTTCGCAGGATTAATGGAAGGGCGCGAGACGCTGGAGAAGATCCGTGGCGTATCGGGCAAGGTACTAGGGCGCGCGGTTCGCGTCTGTGCTAGACTCGAAAGTGGTGGAGCGAAGGAAGAAAATTCTTCGCGCCCGGCATCAAATGGTGGAACGAGCACCCTGGAGCTTCGGGCCCAGTTTGAAAACGATCCGATGGTGAAGTCCATGCTGCAACGTTTTGGGGGAAGAATTTCAGAAGTGAAGCGGCAAACAGAGGAGTAAGGTCACATCGCGAGGTGCGGCCTTAAAGAACATGGAAGTAAACGCGCTCCAACAGATGCTCTCGAGACTTCGGCAGGTGCAGGAAGATCTGCAGCGACAGGTAAACTCGGTGGCGGTGGAAGCTTCGGCCGGTGGCGGAATGGTGACCGTCAAGATGAACGGCCAGAAGCAAGTGCTGGAAGTGAAGATTGAGAAGGAAGTGTTCGCCGGCAAGGATCACGAAATGTTGCAGGATCTGGTGCGCGCAGCGGTCAATGAGGCGTCGCGACGCGTCGACGAAGAACTTGCCAACCAGATGAAGAGCATGGCCGGCGGCCTGCCTGGTTTGCAGGGATTGAAGATTCCCGGACTGTTCTGAATTTCCGCGAGTCCCCTCTCAAACTAAATCTGAAGTTACGGCTAAAGCGAACGCCGTAAACCTCCGTCTATGGCGGCACTCACGCAGGGCCAATCGACAGCTCCGTTCGCATTCCCCGCATTGCCCCACTTGGTGTAAGATTCCCCCAACTCCGGAGCCCTCCAGAAGCGCTCTTCCGCCCGGAAGACACTCAAGTCAGGAGTGGGCTGGTGGCAGACAGCTTTATCCAGGTGAATCCAGAAGAGCCCGCGCTTCGCCACAACGAAGAACGCGAGCGGCAATTGGTGCGCAATGCGCCGGTGGCCATGATTGTCTCCGATCGGAAAACCCAGCAAATCGAATTGGCCAACGACCGCTTCGTGCGCTTGTTCGGCTACAAGGTGGAAGACCTGCCCGGCGTGGATGACTGGTGGCCGGTCGCTTATCCCGACGAATCGTATCGCGAAAAGGTCAAGGCCGAATGGGCGGCGCTCGCCGAGCGGGTTGTTGACGATCCCGAACGCATCGAGCGCATGGAAGCGCGCGTGCGCTGCAAGGATGGAGTTCTCCGCGACATCGAGTTTCACCTCTCGGTCTTCGGCGATTCGTTTCTTGTGAGTTTTGTCGACCTGACGGACCGGAAGCGCGCCGAACAGGCGCTGCGCGAAAGCGAAGAGCGTTTGCGACTGGCGGCGCAGGCGGGAAAAATGTACGCCTTCGAATGGGATGCCATTACGGACAAAGTGGTGCTCTCCGCGGAATCGGCCGACGTCCTGGGATTTTCCTCCGAGCCCGGGCAGCGCACCGGCCAGGGATGGTTTGCGCGAGTCTTCCCGCAAGACCGCGCAAATTTTGTAAAGATGATCGCGGAGCTCAGCCCCAACAAGCCAACCTATCAGACCAACTATCGCATCGTCAGCCCGAGCGGAAAATTCATCTGGCTGGAGGAAAGTGGTACAGCTTCGTTCGATCCTCAGGGCCGCACCGTGCGCGTCGTCGGCATGGTGGCGAACGTCACGCCGCGCAAGGAAGTGGAGCGGGCACTGGCAACCGTCAGCGGAAAGCTGATCGAGGCCCAGGAGCAGGAACGCCGGCGAATTGCGCGCGACCTGCACGACGACATTAACCAGCGGCTTGCACTTCTGAACATCGAGCTGCAGAGACTCGCGGACTGGCCGCCGGACTCACAAACGGAGCTGCGCCAGAGAGTGCAAGAGTTGTGCCAGCAGGCCTCGGCAATTTCCTCGGACGTTTCCGCTCTTACCCGCGAGTTACACTCGCCAAAACTGGAACTTCTCGGCATCGTGCCGGCAATGCGCGGGTTCTGCGACGATTTGGCAAACCATCAGAAGGTGACCATCGACTTCCGCCACAGCGACGTTCCCGGCCGGTTGCCGCCGGATGTTTCTTTGTGCCTTTTCCGGGTGTTGCAGGAAGCGTTGCGCAACGCCGTGAAGCACAGCGGTGTAGAGCGGTTCGAAGTGCAATTGCTCGGACATCCTGGAGAGATCCAATTGAGCATTCGCGATGAAGGTGCGGGCTTCGATCCGAATGAGGCTAGCCGAGGCGACGGACTGGGCCTCGTGAGCATGCGCGAACGCGTGGGATTGCTGCGAGGCACGATCGACATCACCTCAAGGGCAAAGGCCGGCACGGAGATCACGCTGAGAATTCCACTCCCGGCACCGCAGAATTGACGGTTGCCTTCCGCAAAAAGCCACCTCGCGTGCCTCGGAAATTTGCGTCGATGACTGCGCTTGTGCTACACAAGGGGCATGCCTGATTTTGCCGCTCCTGTTGAACGACTCATCGATGAATTGAAACATCTGCCCGGCATCGGACAGAAAACTGCGCAACGCTTGGCGTTTCACCTCTTGCGTGCCACACCGGAAGAAGCCCTCTCGCTCGCCGAAGCCATCCGCGACGCAAAAGAGAAGATTCGCACTTGCACCACCTGCTACAACATCACTGACACAGATCCGTGCCTCTACTGCGTGGGACCAACCCGGAATAAACAAACGATTTGTGTGGTCGAAGAACCGCATAACATTCTGGCAATTGAAAAGACCAGGACCTATGGCGGGATGTACCACGTGCTAGGCGGCTCGCTTTCGCCGTTGCAAGGCCGAGGCCCGGACCAGCTGCACATCAAGAGCCTGATCGAGCGGTTGAAAGGCGGCACGGTGGAGGAAATCATCATCGCCACGAATCCGACTGCCGAAGGAGAGGCCACCGCGATCTATCTGTCAAAATTGCTGAAGCCGCTCGGAGTCCGCGTGACGCGCATCGGCGTGGGAATCCCGGTCGGCGCGGATTTGGAGTACGCCGACGAAGTGACCATGTTGAAAGCCATGGAAGGGCGGCGAGAATTGTAGGGAAAGAGATTAGAGCGCGCGCGAATTTGCCGCTAAAAGCTTCGCGGAAAGGCTTCGTGGCACGCGGCCGAAGCTTTTGCGCAGGGGAAAACGGCGATGGGACTGATGGGACCACGGAGCTAGTACGTACAGAATGATTCTACCTCTAGGCAAGCACTCCAATTCAGGATACAGTTCTGTTCCCGCGGTGGATGTCCCCGCCAAAACGCTGCTGATTCCGCGGTAGCGGTTAGGAGGTGCGCTATGCCCGGGTTGGCGCACTACATGGCTCAGTATGATCATGAACACAGTTCAGTCTGGAACAAGGTACTGCACGGAATTGGCATTCCGCTGATTTTTGCAGGGCTTGTTCTCCTTGCGCTGCTTCGGTGGCGCTGGGGGATCGGTTGTTTTCTCGGTGGCTGGGTGCTGCTTTTTCTGGGGCATCGCATTGAGGGAAACAATCCGGCGTTTTTCCAGGGCGCTGTGTATCTGATGGTCGGACCGATTTGGGTGGCGAAAGAGATTTGGACGTTTCTGACCGGAAAGCGCCTCCCGGAAGGTCAAGTCAGCGAGCCAGCGAAAAAGTCCTGATGCGCGCAAATATGCGAGTTGGACAGGATCCCAGGAAATCATGCAGAGAGAAAACGAAGGCCCAGAACTGTCTTCGCAAGCGGCCGATAATCCGGCAGATATGGTGAACGAAAGCGCAATCAACGCCACTTCCGATCTGCGCAAGCGTCGCAGCACGCGCATCGTACAAGCCGTGCCGCTGAATGTGACCGGTATCGACGCCCTCGGCCGGCCGTTCAACGAGCGCACCTCCACTCTGATCATCAACTGCCATGGATGCCGCTACCAATCCAAGCACTATGTCCTGAAAAATATGTGGGTGAATCTGGAAGTGCCGCACCCGGAGCCCGGGCAACCGCCCAGGCGCGTGCGCGGTAAGGTGGCTTGGATCCAACGGCCACGCACGGTACGGCAACTCTTCCAGGTGGCGCTGGAATTGGAGACAGCCGGCAATGCCTGGGGCATCGCTTTTCCTCCAGAAGACTGGTTTTCGTTTCCGCCCGAAGGAGAGCAGCCGCTGGGCGCGACACTTTCGCCTGAAATTCCTGGCGAATTGCTGACCGCAACGGGCGGCGACTTGCCGCCAGCACCTGGCGAAAACGAAGTCCCCGTCGGAGCGCCCGATAATTTGCGGGTCTTCCCCGCCCCGGCGAGCGCCACCGACGCCTCCATGCAACTGGCGCGGCAAGTGGCCCGGTTACTGGCCGAAGCGAAACAACAGATCCAAGCGGCAGCGCGGGAATCGGCGGTGCAAGCAGTATCCGCGGAACGTCGAGTCAGTTTTGAACAGTGGGATCAGAAATACGCCGCGTTTCGCGAAGAAGTTGCACGCGAAACGGCGCACGCCATAGAAACCATCCAGGGTGAGTCGGCCACTCGCGCGCGTGTCGCACAAGAAGCCGCTGCTGAAGCGCTGAAGATCGAATTGCCCCGATGGCTGGCGCCGCAATTGGAACAGTTGACCCACGAATTGACGGCGCACCTGGCGAGAGAAGGCGCGCTGCAGCGTGATCAGCATGAAAAGCAATTGTCGAGCGCGCAAGAGGCGCTGCAGACGCTGCGCAATCAGGCGGAAGAGGCTGCGGCAAAGTTGCGCACCCAGGCAGAAGTAACGGAATCGCAGGTTACCGAGAGAATTGAGGCCACCGCTCGCCGCGCGGAAGAGGAAGCGCGCAAGCGGGAAGAATCCGCGGGAAATCAGCACGCGGCGTTGACCGCGGGATTGCAGCAGATCCACGAACGCGTTACTGGCTCGCTGGCGGAAGCGCAGAATTCGCTGCGCGAGCAGCTGGCCAAGGATCTGGAACCTGCAAAGGCCAATCTGCTGGGCCAAGCGGAAGCCTCTCTGCGCGAGCAGCACCAGAAAGCCGAGGAGGAGCTGCAAGAAAAAGCCCGCAATCTCCACCAGAAAATTCAGGAAGCAGGACAGCAGCAGAACGCCGAGGTTCAGGCGGCGTTGGAAGTCCAGTCGCAGCAACTGCAAGACACGCTGGCGCGGGCCAACCAGGCAACCGAGCGCCTGGAACAATTTGCCGGCCGCGTCGAGACGGTGCAGCAGCAAGCCATCAGCGGATTCCAATCTCAATTGGACGACGTGCTGACATTGCACCGCAATGAGTTGCACCGGCAGTCGGACAATCTGTTTGAGGAAATCCACAAGCGGATTCAGAGTAGCTTCGAGACGGCCAACAGCCAGGCGTTGGAAAAATTTGAGGAACAAATTGCCTCGCTGGTGAGTCCGCACGTGCGGCAAGCCGAGGAAGCCGTGCACCGCCTGGCCGGGGGACGGTCGCTGCTGGATGCCGCGATGACCATGCAGCAAGACCGCATCCGCGCGTCGGCGGATGACGCATTCGCAGAGTCGATGGCGCGGTTCCGCGAAAACCTGGGAAGCGTGGAGCAGTTGCTGAGTGAATCCGCCCAAACCATTACGACTCGGAATCTGGAAGAACTGGAGAATCGGACCGCGGATTTAAGGCACCATGCCCTGGAGGAGATGTTCAAGTCGGCGGAGTGGTACGAAAAGAAAGCCCAGACCCAGCTGCAAAACATGACCGAGAAGCTTATGGATCAATCGGGAAATCAGCTACGGGAAAAGGCCGCGGAGCTTTCCAGCCTATTGGCCACGGAGTTGAGCCAGTCGAGCCAGGCCTACATCGGGCAAACCAACCAGAAAATCGACGAGACGGTGCACGATGCCTTTGAACGAGTCAGGCTGCTCTTTGCCGAGGCCGCGGAAACCACCTCGGCCGCGTTTACCGATGAGATTCAGCGATCCGCCCGGCAGGAACTGGAAGGATTCACGGAGCTGATGAATAAAACCGTGGAACTTTCGCGCGAACGCCTGGACGCTACGCGGGAAGAGATCACCCAGCGCGTGTCCGCCCAGCAGGAAGAATTCCTGCGGCGATTCCACGCCGGGATCACCGGGGCAGTCGAGAAAAGCTTGAATCAGGCGCAAGAAGAAGTCAGCACAAGTTTTGCGGCCTTACTCGAGTCCTGGAGAACGATGAGCGAAGCAAAACGCGGCGAATTGCGCGAGACGTTTGGGAAAATCAGCGACGAATCCGCCGTGGGCTACCGGGACCGGCTGGAAAATATATCGAACTCATGGATGGTGGCAACCGTAGCGACACTCGATCATCAATCTCGAGACGTGATTGCGAAGATCGCGGCAACCGCCGAAGAACGTCTGCGCGAAGCTTCGTCGGAAATCTTCTCCCGTTTCGGCGACACTCTGCGCGAACGGCTGCAGCAAATTGCCATGGGATTCGATAGCGCAAAGAACCCGCCAAAGTCGCGCGAATAACGCGCCCTCCAGGATGACAACCGCTGGCTGGGTACGGCCAAAGGACGAAGCGGTAGCGCTTTAGAAACCCCATGCACGGTTGGCGCCGAGGCGCCGTAGCCTTGTATAATTCATCGGATTGCCTATGGCGAACCGGGCTTACCTGCGCGTCTGGACGCGCGATTTCAATGAAGAAACGATGATCGCGCAATTCGCGCGATTCCTGACTACCGCCCCTGTTACGGAGGCGGGCCCGGGATTCGAACAATTGATTGTGCAACCCATCGACAGCACGGAAACACCGATCGCCGAGTGGGACTTGAAGACTGGCAAATTTGGTGCCGCCGAAGTGGCAGCGCTGGCGGCGCTGAACCTGGCCCCAGACACCGCCTACATCGTGGACGCCAAGTGGGCGCTGTGGAACTTTGACATCGCAACGCTGAAGTGGAAGCAGGCACCGCTCCCGCTGGAGCTGCGGTGCCATGGGCGGCTCTATGACGACGGCATCGCCGCAAGCACCGGCAACTTCTTGGCAGACCTTGGATTTGAGCACCTCTTCACTGGCCACGCGGGGTTGCTGGCGCCGGGCACGGCAAAAAATCCCTTTGAAATTTCGGATCATCCGCTGGAGAAGACCTTCCGAAGCTGGATGAGCAGCGGCGAAAACCTGAAGCAATATCACGCAAAGACCCGGGAGAACATCCAAAAACTATTCAGCTGGGTGGAAGCGATCGAAGCGGCGTTGCCGGCGGAACGCAGCGAATTGTTGAGCGAGGGAGAGGACAATTTTGAGGCGCGGCTCGATGCTATTGTGGCGCAAAGGTAATCGGCCGGCGCGATTGCCAGGCTCGCGTCGATCGTGTAGCGGCTGTGAGCCGGCGCTGTGGGTGTGGTGTCTGCTGACCATGATCGCGAGCGTTACTGTAGCTCACCCCTTCCGTGGTGAGGCCCGACAGAAGCCCACACCCAAAGCAACAGCGGCGAAGAAATCGAACGAATTGACGCTAGCCGGACTGCGCCCGGGCAAAGATACAACCTCCCGGCTCTTTCGCCTCTACCCGAATTTCAAGAGTTCCGCGACGACGCAAGATGGCCAGATTTCCTGGGAGGATCGTTGCCGTCAAGAACGCCTCACCGTGGATGTCGATAGCAGCAAGAACGTCCAGGTGATTCGCGTGGCACGCCTGGAGGAGTCAAAGGTAGCGCATTGCGACGCAGCGACTCTCCCAAGCCGTTGGAAAACCGGGCTGGGATTGCGCATTCTGGACCACTCGCAGAGTGTCATCCAACTCTACGGCGAGCCGGATTCGCGGAGTCCTGGCACGAAGGACGGCCAGCCGTTAGAATTGTGGTATTACGCCTTCGACTGGGCCGGCCCCGATGTACCGCAAGTGATGGAAGTGGTTTGCACCAGGGAGAAGGACGGCCAGCCGGGGCGAGTGGTAGAAATAACCTTGGCGGCGCCGAGCTTGTAAAGAGTTGTAAAGACTCGTCAAGAAGAGAGTCACAGTCGAATTTTCTGGTTACACCCGCGCGCGGCATACGTCTATTTGAGAAAGGACCTGAATGTTCCGCTCCCTTTTTGCTGTTGTGGTGCTCGTCCTGATGCTGGTTGGATGCGGGTCAGAACCACCCAGGCCCGCCGCAGAAGCTGAGAAGAAGCCCGAGGCGGAGAAGAAGCCCGAGGCGCCGACGATTCCCGACGAAGCTCAGAATGTTGCGAAAAGATTGCTGGGAAGTGATGCCCAAGTGCTCCTCTACGGGGATCTGGCAAAAAATGGGAAGCAAGAATTGCTCGCGGCGAACGTGGTCCCCAATACGCCGAAAAGCGTGGTAGCGGGAACGGTGGTAACACGCGCCGTGGTTGCGGAAAATGATGACGGCAAGTGGATGGAACTGGTGCGCGCCGACGAGTACCTGAAAAATCCCAAGGGATACCTGGCGCTAACGCCGCTGCAAGCCGTAACCGGTTGGAAGCTGCAGTATGAAGAAAGCCCGGAAAAAGGCATGTCGCTCTACTTCACGCCGGTCAAGGCCGGGTCCAGCGAACGAACTCTGCCGATCGCTGTCCGATGGAATCCGGCGACAAAACGCTATCAGTCGATGGACCCTTCGTACCAACATTTCCTGGGCGAAGCAGCAACGCTCGATAAACCGAGGGCAAATTTGCGATGAGCACCGCGGCAACAGCCCTGCGAAAAGGAGCGGCAAACCAGTCGAAGAAATCGACTTGGGAGAACCTCCGCGGGCTGGTGCCGTATCTGGGGCGGTACAAGGGAGCGATCGCGTTGGGGCTCCTCACCCTGGCGCTGATGGGCATCATAGGCAACATCGTGCCGCTGGCCACCGGCATCATCACCGACACGCTGGCGGGAAGTCCAAGACCATTTTCCCATCCGATGCACGGCGTCGCGGGCGCGGTGGGATCCGACCGGCTGGGCAGTCTCGTGCCGTACTACCAACCGGACAGCCGGCGAACGCTGGGCTTTTATTGCCTCGTCATGGTTGTTTGCATCGCGCTGAAGGGCGTGATGTCGTTCGCCACGCGGTGGATTCTGATCGGGATTTCCCGGGACATCGAATTTGATATTCGCAGCGATTTGTTGGACAAGCTGCTGGTGATGGAACCGGAGTTTTACGTGCGCAATCGCACGGGCGAGTTGATGTCGCGCGCCACGAACGACCTGAATGCGGTGCGCATGGTGCTGGGCCCGGGAATCATGTACAGCGGCACCACCATCGTGACTATGGTGCTGGCGATCGCGTTGATGGTGCGGTTGTCGCCTTCGCTCACTCTGTGGGTGTTGCTGCCGGTGCCGGTCGTGGCGGTGGCCGTGTGGTACTTCGGACAAGTCATTCACCGGCTGTACGAAAAAATTCAGGAATCGCTGGCAACGCTTTCGGCGAGAGTACAAGAGAATCTGTCCGGCGTTCGGGTAATCCGCGCGTACGCGCAGGAAAGTGCGGAGATGAAGGGATTCGACGGACCCAATCGCGAGTACGTTGCGCGAAACGTGCAACTGATCCGCACGTGGAGTATGTTCATGCCGTCGCTGCAGGCGATGATCGGCACCACTTTCCTGATTGTGCTATGGCAAGGCGGTTACCGGTTCCTGCATGGACAGATGTCTCTGGGCGCGCTGATCACCTTCAATACCTACCTGGGATTTCTGGTGTGGCCCATGATCGCGCTGGGCTGGGTAACGAACATTTTTCAACGCGGCGCAGCTTCCATGGGGCGCTTGAACTATATTTTAGCCGCGAAACCGCAGATCGATGACCGCGGTGCAAAACTGGCCAAGGGAACAACAATTGAAGGAAACATCGAGTTCCGAAATTTGACGTTTGCTTACCCCACCAACATTTCCGGTAACGGCGCCGGCGGCACCAACGGACACGGCAAGGAATCCCGCCCCGTTCTGAAAAACATCAAACTGAAGATACCCGCAGGATCGACCTTGGCAATTGTGGGACCGACGGGAAGCGGCAAGACAACGCTGGCGGCGCTGGTCGCGCGCTTGTGGGAAGCGCCAGAGGGCGAAATCCTGATCGACGGCCATCCCATCCGCGAGTGGCCGCTGGAAACATTGCGGCGATCGATTGGCTACGTGCCGCAGGATACCTATTTGTTCAGCGAAACGGTGGGAGAAAACATCTCGTTTGGATTGGCCCGCCACGAACCGGCACGCGTGAGTGAAGCGGCAGACATCGCCGATCTGCATGGTGATGTTGAGGCGTTCGCAAGAAAATACGAAACCATGGTGGGAGAGCGCGGAATCACGCTGTCGGGCGGACAGAAGCAGCGGGCGGCGATCGCACGCGCGGTGGTGCGTGACCCGAGGATTTTGATTCTTGACGATTCTCTTTCCGCTGTGGATACGCAGACGGAAGAGAGAATCCTGGGGCGCCTGCGCGGCGTGATGCACGGGCGGACCACCATTCTGATTGCGCATCGCACCTCGACCGTGCGGGATGCGGACCACATCGTGGTGCTGAAGGACGGCGAAATCATCGAGCATGGCACGCACGATGAATTGCTGGAACTCGGCGGATACTATGCGGATTTGTACCAGAAGCAGCTGCTGGAAGAAGAACTCGAGCGGGCATGAGCAACGGTCACGAAGAAGAGGCACTCGGTAAAGCGTACGACTCGCGGCTGATGAAGCGGCTGCTCGAGTACCTGCGGCCGTACCGCTGGCGAGTGATCCTCGCGCTGGCGCTGGTGGCGATAGTGACGCCGCTGGAACTGGCGCCGCCGATTCTATTTCAGCGTGTAATTGATCGATTCCTGGTGCCTGGCGCCAGCGGCAGCATTCCGATGACCACAGCCTGGCACGGCGTCATTCTGATCAGCATTGTGTACCTGGGCGTGCTGATTTTTGATTTTCTGGCGCAATACATTCAAATCCGCATCATGCAGCGCGTCGGGCAGCAAACGATGTACGACATGCGCACGGAAATCTTTGGCCACCTGCAGCGCCTGCCGATGAGTTATTTCGACCGGAATCCCGTGGGCCGGTTGATGACGCGGGTGACGACCGACGTGGACGCGTTGAACGACCTGTTCGCCGCCGGCGTCGTGACGATGATCAATGATTTTTTCCTGCTGGCGGTGATGGCGGGGCTGCTGTTCTGGCTGGACAAGCGACTGGCATTCGACACCATGCTGGTGCTGCCCTTCATCCTGGTGGTGACGCTGATCTTCCGCAAATACGTGCGTGAAGCAAACCGGAAGATCCGAACGGCCATCGCGCGAATCAATTCGTTCCTGCAAGAATACATTTCCGGGATGAGCGTGGTGCAGCTGTTTAACCGTGAAATGAAAGCGCGCCAAGAGTTTTCCAAGCGCAACAAGGACAACATGCTGGCGTGGCGCGACGCGATTCTGGCGTATGCGCTGTTTTATCCCGCAGTAGAGTTCCTGAGCTTTGCGACCATCGCGCTCATCTACTGGTCTGGTGGAAACCGGATTTTGAGCCACACGCTTTCACTGGGCGTTCTGATCGAGTTCACCATGTTCGCGCAGCGTTTCTTCCGGCCAATCCAGGACTTGAGCGAAAAATTCAACATCCTGCAATCGGCGATGGCCGCTTCCGAGCGGATCTTCAAGCTGCTGGATGAGCCGATCACCATCGACACGAATCCGGACGCGCAGCTACAGGTGGCGCCGCGAGGGGAAATCGAATTCCGCAATGTTTGGTTCTCTTACCGGAATGTGGAAGAACCGAAGGATGAACATTGGGTGTTGCGCGATGTTTCCTTCCGCGTGGAACCCGGCCAGAACTTCGCGATTGTGGGCCACACGGGCGCAGGGAAAACGACACTGATTTCGTTGTTGCTGCGCTTCTACGATATCCAGCGCGGGCAGATTCTGCTGGACGGTGTGGACATACGACTGCTCAACATGCAAGAGCTGCGCAAGAACTTCGGCATCGTGCTGCAGGATCCTTTTCTCTTTACCGGCACGCTGGAATCCAACGTGCGTCTGGGAACGCCGGGGATCGCCGCCGAAACGGTCGAGCATGCATTGCAAGAGGTTGGCTTGGGCGAGTATTTGCAAGGGCTGCCGGAAGGCCTGGCCAGCGAAGTGAACGAGCGCGGGTCAACATTGTCGGTGGGACAGCGGCAGTTGATCAGTTTTGCGCGAGCGCTGGCGCACAATCCGCGATTCCTGATTCTGGATGAGGCGACGTCGAGCGTAGACACAAAAACCGAGTTGCAGATTCGCGAGGCGCTGGACCGCTTACTGTCGGGACGAACCGCGCTGGTAATCGCCCACCGCCTGAGCACCATTCAACACGCCGACCGAATCTTGGTATTCCACAAGGGACGCTTGCGGGAACAGGGCGCGCACCAGGATTTGTTGGCACAACGGGGAATTTATTATCGCCTGTATCAGTTGCAATATAAGGAGCAGGAACTGCACGATGCCAACGGAAATCATCGTGCTGCGGGAACGACGCCTTTCCCGACGCCGTTGCCAGCCAGTGACTAGGCGTCCATCTCACAATGCCATCCATTCCCATTCTTCTTTCAGCCGGGGAAACCTCCGGAGACATGTATGCTGCCCGCCTGGCCAAAGCACTACAAGCTCGGCTGGACGTTCAACTCTTCGGGATGGGCGGGCCGCAAATGCGCGAAGCCGGCGTGGAAATCATCACGGATTATTCCGAAGTAGCGGTCGTAGGCATCACGGAAATTGTGAAGCACCTGCCTTCCCTGCGCAGAGCCATGGAGCGAATGGTTCTGGAAGCTGAGAAACGAAAGCCGGCACTGGCAATTTTGACGGATTTCCCTGGGTTTCATCTGCGGCTGGCGCGCAAACTGCAGCCCCGTGGAGTCCGCAATGTTTACTACATTTGCCCGCAATTCTGGGCCTGGCGGCCATGGCGCGCCAAGTTGATCCGGCGGCGGTTCGTGAAAGCACTGTGTATCTTTCCGTTTGAAGAAAAGTTCTTTCGCGAAGCCGGGGTTGCGGCTGATTTCATCGGCCATCCGCTGGTGGGAGCGGTGCAGGCCACGAAAGACCGCAAACAATTCTGCGAGGCGCACGGACTGGAGGCGGCGCGAACCCTGGTAACGATCTTGCCCGGAAGCCGAGGTGGGGAGTTAACGCACCATCTGCCGGTCTTGCAGGAAACATGTGCGCGAATCAACGGGAAAAAGCCCGCGCAATTTGTAGTGGCCGCGGCACATCCTAAAAACGCGGAACAAATCAGGGGCGGCTGGCCGGGCGGGTTGACGCTGCGCATTGTCGAAGGGGAAACGTACAATGCACTGGCAGCTGCGGACGCGTCAATTGTATCCAGCGGGACGGCGACGGTGGAGGCGGCGCTGCTGAATGTGCCCATGGTGGTGGTGTATCGGGTGTCGCCGTTGACGGCGACATTGACAAAGCCGCTGGTGCGAGCGCCGTATTTTGCGATGGTCAACCTAATCGCCGAGAAGGCGGTTGTCCCGGAACTGGTGCAGGACGACTTCACCCCGGAAAAGGTGGCCGGGGAGACGCTAAGGCTTCTCCAGGACCCCAACGCGCGAGCAAGCCAACGCGAAGGATTGGAAGAGGTGAGAAGGCGGCTAGGCCCCCCGGGAGCGGTGGAGCGGGCGGCGGAGCTGATTGCCGGTTTGCTCGGACCAGGCGCTGGCAACGCTTCATGAGCCATTGTTATCCTATATATAGTTCCCACGAAGGTGCTCCCGAAAGGAATGCGATGACGCGACGTGGAAAGGTATGGGCTGGGCTGATGCCGGCCATCCTGCTGTTGGCGGCCCTTGCCGGAGTACGGACAACGGCACAGGAGCCGCGAGCCCCCAGCTTCCTGGCCGAGAAATACGAAGTTTCGACGTATATCGATACGGCGTCGCAAGGCATCAACGCGATAGCGAAGGTGGAGTTCCGGGCGCAGGAAGTGTCGCAAAACGTGCGCGTGGAGTTGCATGAAAATCTGGATGTGAAGGAAGTGAAGGGACCCGACGGGAAGCAACTGCAGTTTCAGCGAGAAAACGACAATCCATTATTCGTGTATGTGACGTTGCCGCAGCCAGTCGGTGCAGGGAAAACCGTGACGCTGACGTTCACCTACGGCGGGTTCCTGGCCAACGAAGAGAACAGCCCGGTGCCGAACGTGCGCGTGGCATCGGTGGGAAAAGACTGGGTGTATTTGCTGCTGCCTTCGCGGTGGTTTCCTCTGACCAATTATCCCTCGAACCGGTATACCGCGACGTTCAAGCTGAATGTGCCGGACACCATGGCCGTGGCAGGCACGGGTAAAGCCGAGTCGCCTCAGCCAATGAAGCCGAAGTCACCCGCGGAGGGAAACCGGCTGATGTACACGTTTCATTGCGACCAGGCTGAGGCCAGCGGGTCGTTTGTGGCGGGTCCGCTGCAGTTGAATCCAAAACAAGCGGAAGGAATCGACGTGGCGGTGTATGCGCCGCGAGAGTATTCGGGAAGGGCGCAGGAATTCGCCAACGTAGTGGCGCATCAGGAGATCGTCTTTTCGGATTTATTCGGGTCGCTGCCCGATCCGAACATGACGGTAATCCAATTGCCCAATGGAACGCTGCGGGATTTCGCGGCGCCCGGAGTGATCATGCTGAGCCAGCGGGCCTGGGATCCAAAGGGCAGCGATCGGGAGATGAGCCGGCTGACGGCAGAGCAATGGTGGGGGATCCGGGTGCTTCCGGCGTCGGCGGGGGATGTGTGGATTACCGATGGATTGGCGCGGTACTGCGAGGAGTTGTATGCGGAACAGGCGTTTGGAAAAGAGGCGGGGCTGAGAACCATTGATGACTTCGCGGTGGGTGCGCTGATGTATGAAGGATCGGTGCCGGTGGCACAAGCGGCGCGGTTGGCTCCCTATTCGAGCGAGTTCCGATCGGTGGTGCTGAACAAGGGCGCGATGCTGTTCCATATGCTGCGGGTGCAGATGGGCGATGTGCCATTCAGGTCGTTGCTGCATGGCTTCTATGCGAAGTACCAGGGCAAAACGGCAACGATCCAGGATTTCGAGGGCTTGGCGGTCGCCACGGCAAACGCAGCGGCAAAACCGAATGAAGGACCGCCAAACCTGGCAGGATATTTTGCGCAGTGGCTGAACTCCACGGGGATCCCGGAATTTTCGCTGGAATACGTAGTTTACCGGACACGAAAGGGATTCCGCGTGGTTGGGAAAGTCCACCAACCGCTGGACACCTTCCATATGCCGATGCAAATACGCATCGATACGGAAGGAAATCCGGAAACCAAGTGGATCGATGTTACTGGAACGGATTCCGACTTCATGGTGGAAACGTTTGGACGCCCAAAGCCCGGCGGGATCAAGGTTGATCCGAACAATTACGTGCTGAAGAGCACGCCAAATTTGCGCGCCAGGGCCGCCATCGCACGCGGTGAGGAATTGGCAGAAGCGGGTAAGTACTACGATGCGATTCTGCAGTATCAGAAGGCGCTATCAATTCAGCCAAACCGCTCGCTTGCAAATTTCCGGATGGGCGAAGCGTTCTTCTATCAGAAGAATTATCAGGCGTCGGCCAATGCGTTTCGCGAGGCACTGGCGACGGTGCCGGAGCCTTCAGAGAAATGGACAGAAGTTTGGAGCCACATTTACCTGGGCAAGATTTTTGACTTGCTGGGGCAGCGGGAACGCGCACTGAACGAGTACAGCAAGGCTCGGGCAACCAACGATAATACCGGCGGCGCCCAGGACGTCGTGGAAGCGCTGGTGAAGAAGCCGTATACGGAAGCGGGAATGCCGCCGATTACGCCGTCGAATAAAGATTCCGCGCAGCAGCAGAAAAAACAAGCGGATGTGCCGGCACCAGCGTCAGGCGATAAGCCAACCTTCAAGAAGCCCTCGCCGTAAGGAAGTGGCGCAAGGCTGGAGGCGTTTAGTCAGAATCCGTCGGATATTTGCAGGACAGCCACCACCTGTAAGGGAGCCGTCTCGGGCCGGTAAACGACGGTGTAGTTCGGATAGCGGGTCAGCGTCCAGAAACGGAGCGGAAGAGGTGTAATGTCGCGCCGAAAATGGCAGCGCAGGGAAGATTCGGCCAGCAACTCACAGGCGTCGAAGATCGCTCGTTCCACACGAGCAGCAACCTCCACATTGTCAACTGCTATGTGAGACCGGATTTCAAAAATGTCGCTCTTGGCGAGTGGCGTAAGAGCGTAAATGCTCATTTTTTGGGCGAGCGATCTCGAAGCCAATTGTCTTTTAAGATCTGGATTTCTCGTCGAGCCTGAGTTCTGTCGGTAAGCTTGCCGCGCTCGGCCTGCGCGCAACCTTCTTCAACATGAGACGCCAACGCGTGCCGCTCTTCGTCAGTCCAGCTTTCCTCGGCATCCCGAGCTTCGAGCGTGCGACGGAATACATCTTCGGCATTTGGCATAGCGGCCACCAGCGAGGCGCTTGTTAACCAACCGCTCGAGATCCGGGGGCAACTTGAATTGCATTGGCGCGCTCCCTTCTTGCTTTCAGGCTATCGTGATGGAGCAAATGCTGCACGCTTGAAGCGGAACTAATCCCCTTCTCTGTGCGTATTAGCGGACGAAGGCGAGGGTGTGCGCGCGGGCCCTTTGCGGGTGCTGTTCGTCCAAGGGAAGGGTGGGCCATGAGGAGATTCCGGGGTTTTGCACTAACGGTTGCGACGCTGGCGGCGATTTTAGCTCCCTGCTCGTTGCACGCACAGGCCTCCGCGAAAACAAGCGAATCACCTTTAAAGAAACCGGATCAGGCAACAATTGCCGCTTTGCAGAAGCGCATACCGGAATTGCTGAAGGAGAGTTCCGTCCCGGGACTTTCGCTGGCATTGATTCGAGACGGAAAAACATACTGGGTGCATGGATTCGGCGTGCGCGACGCGAAAACCGGGCAGGCCGTGACCGAGGATACAATTTTTGAAGCGGCTTCGCTGAGCAAACCGGTCTTTGCCTATGGCGTGCTGGAACTGGTGGATCAAGGAAAGCTGGACCTGGACACGCCGCTGACGCGATATCTGCCTAAGGCGTATATCGACGGAGACCCACGGCTGGAGAAAATCACGGCACGGATTGTGTTAAGCCACCGGACAGGATTTCCGAACTTTAGAGGGGACGGGAATCCGCTGACGATTCACTTCACACCGGGAGAGCGATTCAGTTATTCGGGTGAAGGATTTGTGTATCTGGCGAAAGTGCTGGAGCAAGTGACTGGAAAACCGTTGAACGAGTACATGACGGAAGCTGTGTTTCAGCCCTTGGGGATGAAGAGCAGCAGTTATGTGTGGCGGCCAGACTTCGATGCACGCACAGCCACAGGGCATGACGCGAGTGGACAACCGAATGAGAAACAGAAACCGAATGAGGCGAACGCAGCTGCCAGCCTGCACACCACGGCCGGCGACTACGCGCTGTTCGTTGAGGCGCTATTGAATGGGACCGGCCTGAAGGAGACGACCTCGCGGGAAATGGAGCGGCCGCAGATTGCCGTGGATCCGGCGTGCACGAATTGCACGGAACGCGCGGCGAAGGAGCTGTCGAAGAGCGTATTTTGGGGGCTAGGAATCGGCATACAAGAGACCAGGCAAGGCGAATCACTGTGGCATTGGGGCGACAACGGGTCCTTCAAGTGCTATGTGCTGGCCTTTCCGAAGCAGAAGATTGGCGCGGCAATGTTTATGAACGGAGCGAATGGATTGTCGATCGCGAGCGAGGTTGTGTCGATAGCAATCGGAGGAGAACAGCCGGCTTTGCACTGGCTGAAATATGACCGTTACGATTCGCCCGCAATGCGATTCGCAAAAGCGGCGCGGGAAAAAGGGGCTGAAGCAGCAATCGCGGAATTTCGGCCGGCTCTGCAGCAAGGGGAAATTTCCGAGGATGCGATTAATGGGATGGGTTATGAAGCACTGGCGCAAAGGAAAGCGGCGGACGCCATCCGGATTTTTCTGTTGAACGTCGCGCTGCATCCGGACTCGTCGAATACCTATGACAGCCTGGGCGAAGCGTATATGGCGAACGGGGAGAAGGAATTGGCAATCAAGAACTACGAGAAATCGTTACAGATGAATGCCAAGAACAGCAACGCGGTAGAGATGTTGAAGAAGTTGAAGGAAGAGTAGTGTCAAATAGAGTAACCTATCCCCCTCCGCCCTTTTGTGTAAGTATTGATAATAAGAGACTTAAGGATTCATTAAGGGCTTTAGAATCAACACTTACGAGACTCTCTGGAAGTGCTGATTCTAAAGGGATTGCAGCCGGCGCTTCCGTGTGCACCGAGCGGCGAGTAGGAACTAACATCGCTAAGTGGTGAGGGTGACGGTGCCGGATTTCAGGTCGTAGACGGCGCCGACTACCTTTAGTTTGCCTTCTTTTACGCGCGGGGCAAGAATCGGCTGCAGGGTTTCCAGCCGCGCGACTCCATTTTTGACATTTTGAATGATGGCGTTTTCCAGGGGATCGCCGGGCTGGCCGTTACTTTGGGTGACGGCGGGCTTGATGAGTTCGACCAAGCCGTTGATGGCGCCCGGGAGAGAATCTTTGGCATTGATGTGCTGGATGGCAGCTTTGACGGCGCCGCAGTTGGAATGACCGAGAACGAGGACGAGCGGGACGTTGAGTTCGGCGACGGCGTACTCGGTGCTGCCTTTGACGGTCACCCCTGAGCCGTCGATCACATTTCCAGCAACACGGACAACGAAGAGATCGCCGACGCCGACGTCAAACAGGATTTCCGGCGAAACCCGGGAATCGGAGCAGGTGACGATGACCGCTTCGGGATATTGGGCCTTGGCGAGCGCACTGAAATCCGCAGGGCTGCGGCGGGGGTTGAGGATCTGGCCTTTCACGAAGCGTTGATTGCCGGCGAGAAGTTGGCGCAGGGATTCATCGGGAGTGAGGAGCTTGGGCTTGGGTTCGGTGGCAGCGGATTGTCGCGTGGCGAAAGAAAAATGCGGATACGTGAGAAAGAAACCCGCAGCCGAGGCGAGACGAAGGAAGTTGCGGCGCGATTGGGTGAGAGTGCACATCGGTATGTCCTCCAAAGGCGGACATTGTACACGAGGGCCGTGGCTGCGCGTCAACGATGCATGGAGCGCATGGGAGTGTAGAACCTGCACGGCAACGTCCGGTCAGGCCCTCAACATGAAAGAATGAAAAGAGTTAGAGGGGAGCTAGGCCGGTTAGGTGGGCGGAGGAAACCGCCTTTTGTTGGACTAGGACTTGGAAGCGTTCGCCCATGCCTTCGGGGAAGATCAGGGTTTTGAGTTGGAGGCGGGCGCGAAGTCGAGCGGTACCGTCCATGCCGTCATCGTAGAGGTCGGCGAAATCGTTTCCCTTCCCTAGCGCGAGAAGAAAAGCGGTTTGCGTGACCAGCCCTAAAGTCTCGAGACCACGGCGCTGGCCCCACAGGCGTAGAGCGGTGAAATTGACGTGCGCGGTTAGGTCTTGCTCACCGGGGGAAGCGTAGAAGTCTTCGTTGGCGCGATGATTGGCGTAGGCGAGAACTGTGCCTGCCATGTGGTGAGAATCGAACAGCTCGGCAGCTTCGTGGCCGTAGTCGATGGTGAGGACGAAGCCGCGATCGAGGCGGCGAGCGATTTCGGTGATCCAGTCGCAGGCTTCGAGGCCGGCTTCCGCGTGTTGGCCATCCTCAAAGGAGCTTTGTTGGGCCGCAAAATACTCGGAGATGGCGCAGGTAGAAAGCGGCATGGGGAGTTCGGAGAAACGAGGGCCATCACAAGTGACAAAAATTTCGTCGAGAGAGTTCGGTTGTTGAACGACGCGGTGGACAGGGAGCGCGTCGAGAAGTTCGTTGGAAAAGAGGCAGCCGGCGGGAATGCGAGCGGGAATTTCAATCGACGGGCGGCACTTCCCTTCCTGGATGAAGCGAGAAAGGCGTGCTGTGAGCTGGTCGCAACGCGAAGGCGAGCGCTCGACCGCAATGTAGCGAAGGGCATGATAGAACTCCGGAAGTTTCTCATGAGCAAATTCGAGGATCTGGCCGGCGAGACGGCCGACGCCGGCGCCAGCTTCGACGAGGAGGAATTCGGCGGGACGGTCCAGTTGCTGCCACATCTCGGCGAATTGGCGGGCCAACAAACGACCGAAGATGGGGTGCACGTCGACGCTGGTGTAGTAGTCGGCGAAACGCTTCGCTTCACCGCGGCTGTAATAACCGTGGACGGGGTGGTAGAGACACTCGCGCATGTATTCGGCGAAAGTGATGGGCCCAAAACGACGGATACGCTCGGCGAGGAGAGAAGCGAGAGGGGTCACGCCGAGACGGCTCCCGAGGCGAGATCTTTTTGTAGCTGCTGCCAGATCAGCTGGAAGACGTCGCAAGCGGCGGAATCGAAGAGGACAAAGTAAACGGTTTCGAGAGAGGAGCCGGCTTTCAGGTGCTTGACGGTTTCAGAGAGCATGATGCGCGCGCACTCGTCCATGGGGAAACCTGAGACTCCGGTACCGACCGCGGGAAAGGCGATGGATTTGAGTTTTCGGTCGGCAGCGAGACGAAGAGAATGCGCGGTGGAAGTGGCGAGCGATTTGGCAGTGGTGGCGGTGCCGCTGAGGCTCATGCTGGCGGCGTGAATGACGTAGCGCGCTTTGAGTTTGCCACCGGTGGTGATAGCCGCATAACCGACGGGAATGCTGCCAAACTCGTCGCACTCGTGTTGGATTTCGTCGCCGCCCTTTCGGCGAATGGCGCCGGCCACGCCGCCGCCGAGAATGAGATCGTTGTTGGCGGCGTTAACGATGGCGTCGACGTCCATTTCGGTGAGGTCGCCCTGCTGGATGATGATGCGATCGGAGAGAGGTTTCATTGGAAGATATTGTAGAACAGGTGGGGCGGGGGGCGGGGATCAGAGATCGGAGAACAGCATTCAGAGGATCAGGAGGCCAAGAAAAGCGGAATTGAGTGGTGGCGGCTGGCATGGATGGCGAACAGTTGTTGGTTCGCCGTCCATGCCGTGCAAAGAGCGGCGGCTCGACGGCGCACTCAACATGGACCCGCCAGGGCGCACGTGGGTCGGAAAAGCCCCGCCTCTGAAGCGGCGAGCTATAGGATTCGGGCGAATCAGGTTGCCAGTTTGCGGTAGGCGGGGTCATCGAAGCCGATGATGATTTGCGAGCCGCGAATTAGCAACGGCCTGCGGATGAGATTGCGGTGCGTGGCCATGAGCTTGAGGGCTTCGGCGCGAGTGGGAGGATGCTTGGCCATTTGGCGCGCGCGGAAAAGTTCGTTGCGCGGATTGAGAAATTCCTTGTAGTCGCGTGTGCCGATGAGTCGATCGAGTTCGGACTCGGAGAGGGACTGTCTGTCGAGATCGCGGGGAGCGAAGTCGAGTTTAAGTTCGAGCAAGAGACCTCTTGCTTTACGGCAGGTGGTTCATGTGGGCTTCTGGTAGAAGGTGATTTTCGCGTTGGACATTTGTGAGTGACCTCCTTGCGGTGAGCAGCTGAGTTGAAGTTGAGATCCTTCGGCCTGGACTATGGGCCTCAGGATGACACGCGCGGCGAGCGGTCGCACCCTAAAAATGTTTCCCGAATGAACGGGCTGCGCGGCTCTTGGAATTGCCTCATCCGTGAAGGGGCGCTACAGGAGCGACCAATCAATAGCGGGGGACTTTGGGATCGACCTCTAGCGACCAGCGATCGATGCCGCCGGCCATGGACTTGGCCGATTTCACGCCCTGGTGGCGGAGCCAATTGGCGACGTCGAGGCTACGCATGCCGTGATGGCAGAAGCAGATGACGTCGTCGTCAGTGTCGAGCTTCTGCAGATTGGCGGGGATTGAGCCCATGGGGATGAGCACCGCGCCTTCGATGCGGCAGAGGGCGTGTTCGTGGGGCTCGCGGACATCGACGAGAAGGAGTTTATCGCCGAGGTCGAGGCGTTGTCTGACTTCGCGTGCGGTGATTTCTAGATCGTTCATGGTAGCTCCCAAAGAAAAGACGGTGATCAACAGCAGATTGTGTTTCGTGGACAGCCACGGCGCAACCCAAGAGCCCAGGTGCAAAACCGGCACCTGGGGTACCCGGTTGAAAGACCCAGGCTGAAGCCTGTGCTACTGGTTGCCGGCGAAGAGGCCGCCCAGGATAGCAAACATCATGAAGAGCATGATGCCGACGACGATGCTACCGAAGAGCAGACCGAGTAGCTTGCCTGGGCGAAGTTGCGCCACGACATTGTACCGAACTATTGGATGGAGCCCTTGGCGGAGATCCACTGTTTTTCGACGGACTGAATATCGTCGACAAGAGCCAAATCTTCTGGCTGCGGCAGCATTTCTTTGAGATGCTCGGCGTAGGCTTGTTCGCTGAGCAGTTCGCCGGTAACGCTATAGGGCTTTCTGGCGTGCTCACCGATGAAGCGATAGAACTTCACATCGGGGACGTAGAGTAGCGTGTGGCCGGCGGGAACATTTTTGTTGATCATGTCGACGAGCTTGACGCATTCCTGGCGGTAGAGTTCGCGGCTGTGCTCGTTCATGCGAGCGAGGTCGGCTTCGGCCTGGGCGGTGGGCTCGTCGTAACGGCCTTTGAGGCCCCAAACGTAAAACCAGTGGGCGGAGCTGGAATGATCGACGCCGAAAAGGTCGAGACTGACGGGAATCCACTTGTTCACATATTTCTGAATGATGTTCGTGGGGATGACGCCGGCTTTGACGATGCGCTTGATGCCGTCCTGGCCGGTGCCGAGATGGAAGGATTCTTCCTTGAGCATGGGAATCATGGATTGGGCCAGCGGCGCGAATCCGGAATAGCTGAGCATGGTGAGCTGATACTTGCCGTCGCGATCGACGAAGTCGGTGTAAACGAAGAAGTCGAGCCAATTGTTGACGTCCTGATTGAAGGCACCGAGCAGGCGCTTCTGATCGAAAGCACGGCGCTCCAGCATTTTCTGAGCTTCGACGCGGCCGGAATAGCCAAAATGATTGATAAGCAGGTAGCACATCTGCCAGCCGTGGCGCATTTCTTCGGTGACGACGCGACAAAGAGATTGGCGATCGTGTTCGCTGGGAGAAGTTTCGAAGAGGCGGCGCTGCTGCTCGACGGAGGCGAATTCGGTATCGCCCTGGTAGACGATGAGATTGAGAAGGGCGTCGCGCATGCGCTGGTCTGGGATTTGCATCACGCGCTCCCATTTGGGGCGGCCACGATAGGCGCCGAATTCAACTTCGTTGGAACGAGTGGGACCGAATTTGGCCTCAAATTGATAGTTGGTGATTTCCGGGTAGGCGACCCCAATGTCTTTTTGCCAGACGCGGAAGAGATCGACCCAGTCATCGAAAGTGGAAAGACGTGTTGCCGGCATGAGCGTTTGCCTCCTAAAAATTTTGGTACCGAGAGCACCCGCTCGGGCGCGACGAGCCGGCGCTACAAACCCAAGAGCCCGCCTCAGAAGGCGGTCCTTACAAAACCTAGATGCGGTCGCTTCGGAAAGCGGCCCGCAAGAAACCACAAACCCATGAACACAGGCTGTGCTCCCGAACCCAACAACCGCAAAGCGCCCGCCTCGGAAGGCGGCCGCTACACAACCCAAGAGCGGCTCAGCGGCCTTCGAACTTGGGAGGCCGCTTGTCGTGGAAGGCGCGAATGCCTTCCATGCAATCCTCGGAATGAAAACATCTGAGCTGGTATTCAACCTCGCGCTCCAAGGCCTGCGTCAGAGCTTCATTGTCGCGAGCGAACAGCGTGTGTTTAACGGCACGGATGGCGATTTGCGGGCCGGAAGCGATTTTCTGGGCGAGGGCGCGGACCTCATTCTCAAAGCGGTCAAAAGGGAAAACGTGGTTCAAGAGGCCGAGGCGCTGAGCGGTCTTAGCGTCAATCATTTCGCCGGTATAAAACATCTCTGAAGCGATGGAAGGCCCAACGAGTTGGGGGAGGAAGAAGGTTCCGCCGTAATCGGGGAACAGACCGACATTGGCGAAATTCTGGCCAAATACGGATTCTTCGGTGGCGATACGAATATCCGCAGCGAGGGCGAGATTCATTCCGGCGCCCGCAGCAGGACCATTCACCGCGGCGATGACGGGTTGCGGCATGGAGCGGATCTTCAGGACGGCTTGCATGCCGGAACGAAGGATAGGGCCAAGTTCGGAAGTATCGCCGCGCTCACGTCCCTTGCCGATTTCGCCGAGATCGCCGCCCGCACAAAAAGCGCGACCGGCGCCGGTGAGAACGACGACATTGATGCTGGGATCGTTGGCGATGCGAGCGAGGGCGTCGTCGAGTGCATTGGAGAGATCTTTGTTGAGGGCGTTGAGACGGGTGGGGCGATTCATCACCAAAGTGACGATGGGGCCCTGCCTGTTTTCGAGGAGGACGGGCGATGAAGTTTGCGGAGCCTGGCTCATAAAATTTCCTTGGCGCTGCGTTGTTACGGGTGATGCGATTCGCGGGCTTTCTCGGTTTTTTCAATCAGCTGGGCAAGTTTCTTAAAGAGCCGGATGCGGTCGGATTTACTGCGCGAGTTTTGGTTGCCGGTTGAGGGCACGACGAAAACCTGGGCGCCGTAGAGAAGGCCCTTCTGCAAGCCGAAATTGCATTTGCGCTGAGCGAACTGCTCGTAGGTGAACTTGCCATTAAAGGCCACGACGCGGGGAGAAAATTCCTCGAGCTTCTGGCCGAGGACGATGCGGCCCTCGGCGTAGTCTTCCCTTGTGAGTTCTTCGACGGCTTTGGTGGGGCGCTTGACGAGGTCGGTGAGGCCGATACCAAACTCGATGATGCGCCGGTCGTCGGGATAGTCGAACGGTTCGGGGACGACGCCGCTTTCGTACAGCGTGGGCCAGAATTGATTGCCGCGTCCGGCGTAATAGTGGCCAGCGCGGACAGAAGACTCGGTGGGGTTGCAGCCCACGATGACGAGCTTCATGCCTTTTCGAAGATAGTCTGGAAGTGTTTTCATTCGAGTTGCGCTCGAACTCCGAACTTAGATTCTACTTCCCTTTGAAATTGGCGGCGCGCTTTTCTACGTAAGCGGCAAGGCCTTCCTTGGCGTCCTCGCTGGTGAAGAGGAGTTGCTGCAATTCGCGCTCGAGGCCCAGGGCTTCGGCGAAGGGGATTTCGATGCCGGTGACGACGGAGCGCTTGATGCGGCCGACGGCGCGGGAAGCCTTATTGGGCGGGCAGAACTGGCGGGCATAGTCCATAACGTCCTGCCAGAAGGTTTCTTTTTCGTAGATGTAGTTGATGAGATCCATCTCGAGGGCTTCTTCAAAGCTGAAGGTGCGGCCGGTCGCCATGAGTTCGAGGGCGCGGGCGCGACCAATGGCGCGGGCGAAGCGTTGCGTGCCGCCGGTGCCGGGAAGAACGCCGAGATTCACTTCCGGGAGGCCGATCTTGCCGCCTTCTTTTTTGGCGATGCGGATGTCGCAGGCCAGGGCGATTTCCAGGCCGCCGCCGACGGTGTGGCCGTTGAGGGCAGCAATGACGAGTTTGGGAGTTTGCTCGAGGCGGCAAAGCGTTTCGTTGGCGTGCAGGCAGAAATAGTATTTGAACTGCGGGTCGGCCTTGGTGAGCATGGGGATGCTGGCGCCCGCGGAGAAAAACTTCTCGCCGGCGCCGCGGATGACGATGACGTGGACGGACTCGTCCATGCGGGCCTTGAGGATGGCGGAGTCGAGCTGCTGCATCATGTCGTAGGAATAGGTGTTGGCGGGCGGATCGTCCATTTCAAAGATGGCGATGCCGTCTTCGACGCGGTATTTGATGAGTTCTTTGGTCGCGATGCTGGTGGTGGTTGCCATATGTTCTCTCCTGCTCTTTCCATTTGAAACTTCACAGGCTGAAGCCGGTGCTGCTGAAAGTGTTGCTTGGCTGCGGTCACGGGACGGCTAACGTTGCGTCTGGGACGGCATCGTTCACGGCGGACTCGGATGGAAGGACACCGCGGAGGAAAATGCGGACGATGTGGTCGGTTAGCTCCTCGGAGCCGGGGTCGACCTCCGGGTTATGCCACTTGTAGACCCAGTTCATCATGCCGAACAGGCAGAGGACGGCAACACGGGGATTCAGGCCCGCAGCTAAGCCAGCGGCGGCCAGATCGTCGAAAACCTTGCGCGCCAAGGCGTAGTATTTGCGCTTGATGGCGGCGACTTCGGCATGGAGGGGTTCGTCCAGGGCGTCTTCCTCGTGGGAAAGCACCTTCATTTCGCTTGGATGCGACAGAAAGTACTCAATATGGTTGGCGACCAAGATGCGGAGACGAGCGGCGGGGTGCAAGGCACTTGGCAGGCGGGACTGGAGACGCGCCAAGATGAATGTAAAGGTATTATTTTGAATTAGATAGAGTAGCTTTTGCTTACTGTCAAAGTAGTAGTAGAGGCCGGATAAAGAGATGCCGGTGGCGCGGCTAATGTCGCGGATGGAGGCGCCTTCAAAGCCCTTTTCGGCGAAGATGCGAGCCGAATGGCAGAGGATATGGTCGAGTTTGGCTTCGGTGTCGCGGGAATTGGGGACAGAAGTAGCCATAGGAGCGATTATCGAACGATCGTTCGATACTGTAAAACGGTGGGCCCGCGGTGTCAAGAGCTTCGCTTTCTGGAGGGCGTGCGGCAACTGAGAAAGGCTAACTCGCGAGCTTGATGAGGGCGAGTTTCCCGATGGCGGCAAGGTCCCCAGACTTCTTGACCTCGAGGCGCACGACGGTTCCCTCGGCGTAGTGTGGCGCGTCATGGATTAATTTGAGCACAGGCTTGAGGAGATCGTTTTGACGCGCAGCCTTAACCGCGCGGTCAGCGAGGATCAAGGCCACGCGGAAACGTCCGTCGCGAGGCGAGAGATGCACGATGGTTCGTTTCTTGAGTTTGAGGCGAAGGGACCAGCCGTAGCCAATCCACGAATTCCTTCCAAGTTTCTGCACTCGAACCGAGGGCCATGGTGATTTCTTCTTGTGTGGGCTTTCCTGTTTTGCCGATCAACGCGTTCGGAGTCATCGCGTCATTCCTGAGAAGCAAACAGAGGTAATTCGCGGCCGAGGTGGTGCTGTTGAGCGAGGGCAAAAACTTTTTCGGCGACGGCAAGATCCCACGCAGCGATGCCGTTGGATTTGAAGAGCGTGATTTGCGAGTCGGATTTGCGGCCGGGAACTTTACCGGCAACCAGCTCTGCTAGTTCGTGGACTTCGTTCCAGCGCTCGGGGTGCTGCTGGAAGCCGATGATGAGGTCGCCGGCTTCCTGTTTGGATTGCGCGAGGGAGTCAACGAAAATGAGATTTGCTTTGGCGACAGCGGTGGCGTCGAGTTCCTGCTTATGGGCATGATTGGCGCCAATGGCGTTGATGTGAATGCCGTTTGGCATATCCTCTCCGGTCAGCACGGGATGGGAAGAAGTGGTAGCGGTGGAAACGATTTCGGCGGTGCGCACGGCATCGGCCGCGGATTCCATGGAATAGACGTTAATGCTGAGACGCTCGGACATTTCCTCGCAGAATTTATTGCGCCGCTGCGGGTCGCGGCCATAAACATAGACGGAATCGAGAAGGCGAACCGCGTTGATGGCTTCCAACTGGGTTCTCGCTTGACCGCCCGTGCCGATGATCGCAGCGGAATGCGCGCCCTTTTGGGAAAGATACTTGGTGGCGACGCCGGACGCCGCGCCGGTGCGCTGACGCCCGAGATAGTCCGCTTCGATGAGCGCGAGTAATTCGCCGGTGGAGGTGCTGTAGAGAGGAACGAGAAAGCGGAGGTTGCCCTTCACATAGGTGTATTGTTTCATGGCCACGAAACCGGCGGCGGTGTCCATGGCCGCCATGTAGTGGAAGAAACCGCCGCCAGGAAGCTCAAAGCGACGGCGCGGGTGGACGATGACGGTGCCAGCGGCTTGTTTGCGGGAGATGTCTTCGACGGCTTCGATGGCCATCGGCATAGTGAGGAGTTGACGAACCTCGGATTCGTTGATGTGAAGGGTCATGAGTTCTCAGCCGGACGAGGATAGCACGACAGCGGTGAGATGGGGATTTGGAGGTGGTCTCGGCTCAAGAGGAGGAGTTCAGAGCATGGAGATGACGTTGAACAGGCTAGCACAAAAGCTAGCGCTACACGGAAGACTCAAGCCCTCACCCCACATCCAACCGCGAAGAGAAACGCAATTGCCCGGGTACAAAACCCGTACCTGGGGCATCCGCACACGAGGGCGCCCGCGTCGGAAGGCGGCCGTAACACCGCTAATGGCGGGGGGACTTTTTTGGTGCGGATTTTTTGGGCGAGGAACCATCCCTGACGCGGCGGACTACGGTTTGAATGAGGTGATAGACGCGCTCTTCTTTGAGGTCGTCCATTACACGAAAGCGAAATTCGGGCTCGTTTTTGGGGCTTTTGCCGGTGCGGATGGGAAGAGCGCCGCAAAGGTTGTTTTCAATGAAGGCAGTTTCGTAGCGAGATTTCTTGCGATTCCAGGTGAGCACGCGGAGAGTGGTGAAATCGCAGGGCTGGCCTTCGGGGCCACGAGCGCCCGCAATGAGGTATTGAGGATGCTCGCCGTCGTCATCGGTGACGCGATTCAGCTCGAACCAGGCGATAGGACGAATATTGGCGGAAGTAGTGCCGTCGCGAACGGGGTCAGGAAGATCCAAAGAGACGAAGCGAGCCACAACCCATCCGGCGATCGGAACGGTCTGATCTCCTGGCTGGGTGGTGGTGTTCGCGGCAGAGTTGCGAATAGCGCCTTCGCCGGGAGGGCGCGTAGCGATGGCGCGCACAAGATACCAATCCTCTTTTTTGCTTTCCTGCGGCTCGTTGGAGGATTCTTTTTCGTCCGCGACCTGAACCCAATCGGAAACCGCACGACCCACAATCTCAACGGGCATGCCGCGCGAAAATTGGTACAGGCGCGGCTCAGTGCGGCCTGGCAGGACGCGCAGATTCGTGGGGACTTTCGTGCGCCCGCGAGCCTGGATAGGCATAACGCGAGTTTGCTCGAGAAGCTTTTCGCTGCGCTGCCACAGGTCCGGCTCAATCAGGTAACGGCCATCCACCCAGCCGGTGAGACCGGCGGCCGTGCGGACTTTGACACTGTCGTTGCGGCGGGCAAGGACTTCGACGCGGTCGCCATAGAGCAAAACGCCGGTCTGCTCGCGGACTTGAGCGACGCTGCTCCAAAGAGTGATGGTGCGTTCGCCGACGTAGGCCTCGCCGAGAAATTCGTGTTTGGGCCGGAAGAGCCAAGCGAGCAGAGCCACTAGACAAAGCAGCGGCACCGCCACGAGAAGCTTTCGCTTCATGCGCTATCACCGAAAGTGATTCCGACGGCGCGCGCGGCGTGAACGATCTCGCTGGAAGGGTCGATAAACTTCATTTTTTCGAGTGCCTCGTCAAGGGATACTGAAGCCATTTTACCAGCCTTGAGGCAGACCATACGGCCAAATTGTCCATTGGCGACCAAATCGGTGGCAGCGACGCCGAAGCGCGTGCCGAGGATGCGGTCGAACGGCGTAGGGGAACCACCACGCTGGACGTGGCCAAGAACGGTAACGCGAATTTCCTTCTGGAGCATCTCGCGCAGCGTGAAGGCGATGCTGTTGGCCACGCCACCCGGCCCGACGGGAGGAATGGGCTTGCCCGAGGGATCGCTAGCGGGCAGTTTGACGCCTTCGGCAACAACGACGAGACTAAAGCGCTTGCCGCGAAGTTCACGGGCGCGAACCGCGTCGCAGATGGCTTCGAATTTGAAGGGAAGCTCGGGAACCAGGATGATGTGCGCGCCTCCAGCAATACCGGCGTGAAGAGCGATCCAGCCGGCGTCGCGACCCATGACTTCAATGAGCATGACGCGATGATGACTTTCGGCGGTAGTGTGAAGACGGTCGATGGCTTCGGTGGCGATGACCAAAGCGGTGTCAAAACCAAAGGTGACTTCGGTGGCGTCGAGATCGTTGTCGATGGTTTTGGGGACGCCGACAACGTTGACGCCCTTGTTAAAGAAATCGCGCGCAATGTGCTGCGTGCCGTCGCCGCCGGTGACGATCATGGCGTCGACACCGAGACGCCGGGCGTTCTCCATACACAAGGAAGAGTAATCGCGAATGACTTCCTTGCCCTTCTCCATGGATTTGTAGGCAAAAGGGTTGCCGCGATTGGTGGTGCCAAGAATTGTGCCGCCACGAGGCAAAATGCCGCTGACGGATTCTTCCGTGAGTTCCTTAGCGCCCTCGGGCCAGATGAGCCCATCAAAGCCGTTGCGGATGCCAATGACGCGTATAGCGTGCTCGTTGATAGCGGAGCGAACAACGGCGCGAATGACAGCGTTGAGTCCGGGAGCGTCGCCGCCGCCGTTGACGATGCCGATCGTACGCACAGGTTTCATATATATACCCTCACAGAAAGTATCGACAAGTTTAAGGGATTGCATGAATTGGCCTACGTGACACAGGACACGCGAGAGCAGGTGGAAAGCGAGGAGGATAGCGAATAAGGTGAGAGGTACAGGGAGAACCAAAATGAAATTTCTGGATGGGTTGCAACCTTTGGGGCTGCTGGTGTTGCGGTTAGCGCTGGCATTGATATTTATTTACCACGGCTATCCCAAATTGGCACATGCAGGGCCAGAGATGCACGAGTTTTTCGTGCAGCACGGGTTGCCGGGATATTTTGTGAGCGTGGCCGGGATATTGGAATCCTTCGGGGCGCTACTGCTGTTCTTGGGGCTGTTCACGCGACCGGTGGCGCTGTTGCTCACGATCGAAATGGGTGTAGCAATCTGGAAAGTGCATAGTGCTCATGGAGTGATGGCGGTGCGAGACTACGAGTTTCCGCTGGTGGTGGCAGCGGCGTGTTTTGCGCTGGCGACGGTGGGAGCGGGGTTGATCTCGATGGATCATATGGTGTGGGGAGAGGGCGGGAAGAAGCGGAGTAGCGTGAAAAGAAGCAAAGAGTAGAGGGGTGAGAGAACCAGCAGAAGAAACCAAGAAAAAACAAACGAAAGAAAAGGCAAAGGCAAAAGCGCCCGCCTGCCGCTACAAGACGAACGTCGACCAAGGACCCCACGTACAAAACCGGTACCTGTGGCACCCCAGACCCACTAACACGCAAAAAATAAGAAAGAGGGATTGCGCGAACCGTGAAGGCGCGCGGGCACGTCGATAATTCAGAGATGTCGTCAGACGTGGGCTGTGGAGCCGGGGACGCTGATGGCCTGGGTCGCTGGCGCGCAGGGCAGAACGATCCACAGGATGATGTAGACGAGGAAGCCGGTGCCGGCGAAAAAGATGGCCAGGAGCCAGAGAACGCGGACCAGCGTCGGATCGAGATCAAAATACTCGGCGAGGCCGGCGCAAACGCCCGCGATTTTCTTGTCCCTGCACGAACGCATGAGACGCTTTGGAGCAACCACACCTGGGGTCGGGGCCGGAGCGCCGGTTAGATTGGCGCCGCAGTTGTAGCAGAATCTGGAGGCGTCGGCGATTTCTTTTTGGCAGTTAGGGCAAAGCATGAAAGACCCCCGCGAAACAGTATTCAAGGTGATTCTAATCTTAAATACGAGAAAGGGCGAAAAAATGTTTCGCCGGAGTAGGAATGTGACGGGGCAGTTTTCGCAGGGCCGAGCGTTAATTGCAGTTTGCTATGGTGGCTGGAGACGCAGGGGCCTAACAGAAAGTTGCGCAAACATTTTGATTTGAGATGGCCGTTTTTTCGCGAACTCTAAGAAGGCGCTCTAGAACACTAAGGAGATCGGGCCTAAAGGTCCGATCCCCTAAAAGAAAATGCGCCATGAAGCTCCAATTAGTTGGGGACCCGGTTTAGTACGAGAGGAGGCTGCGGACGGCGGCGACGATGGTGTCGGTTTGGGGAAGGATGGCGTCTTCTAGCTTGGGCTGATAGGCGCAGAAGGTGTCGGTGGCGGCGACACGCTTCACAGGGGCATCCAGTTGGTCGAAAAGTTCTTCGGCGACGCGGGCTGCGATTTCGGCGCCGTAGCCCCAGCTGAGCATGTCTTCATAGGCCACGACAACGCGATGCGTTTTGCGGACCGTGGCGGAGATGGCTTCCCAATCGTAGGGAGAGAGGGAGCGCAGATCGATAATCTCGACGGAGATGCCTTCGCGCTCGAGAGCGGCAGCGGCCACTTCGGCGCGATGCACGACGGCACCAAAGGTAATGATGCTGACGTGCGCGCCTTCCCGGACAAGGCGGGCTTTGCCGAAGGGGACGGTGAAATCCGGGCCGGGGTATTCGGAGCGGTTGTAGGGCTGGCGGTAGAGATGCTTGTGCTCGAGGAACATGACCGGATCGTCGCAGCGAATGGCGGTGCGAAGAAGGCCGGCGACATCGAGAGCGGTGGAAGGCATAACCACGCGCAAGCCAGGACAATGCGTGAAGATGGATTCGCCGCTCTGGCTGTGGTACACGGCGCCGCCGGTGAGATAGCCGCCGATGGCAACGCGAACCACCGCGGGACATTTGAAGTTGCCGTTGGAGCGCCAGCGCATCACGCAGAGTTCATCGCGAATCTGCATCATGGCGGGCCAGATGTAATCGAAGAACTGGATTTCCGCGACGGGTTTCAGTCCGCGAGTGGCCATGCCGATCGCACGGCCAACAATGCTGGCTTCGGCAAGCGGCGTGTTGAAAACGCGGTCGGCACCATATTTGCGCTGCAGGCCGGCAGTGGCTTTAAACACGCCACCCTTCCCTTTTACTTCGCGAAGATTTTCTTCACGGCTAGCGTCGGCAACATCCTCACCAAAGACGGTGATGCGGTCGTCGCGTCCCATTTCATCGTGTAGCGTGGCGGCGACCATTTCGACCATGGTCTTGGCGCCACCTTGAAATTTGGGCTCGGCGGCGAAAATGGTAGAAGTGGGATTGATTTCCGCGGAATAGACGTGATCGTAGATGGAAGAAACTTCGGGAGGTTCGGCGGCAAGGGCCTGGTCGCTGGCTTCGCGGACTTCGCGATCGACTTCCGCTTCGAGGGCCTCGATTTCCTTCTGATCCATGAGGCCTTCGCGAACGAGAAATAGAGAGAATTTCGAAAGCGGGTCGCGGCGAGCTTCGGCTTCGCGCTCCTCGGGAGACTTGTAAAGCTTCTCGTCATCGGAGAGCGAGTGCGAATAGGGACGCGTGACGTGCGCATGGACCAGCGCTGCACCATGGCGTTCACGAACGTAGGCAATGGCTTCCTTGCAGACGGCGTAACTTTCCAGGGGATCGGTGCCATCGCATTCGGCGAGGTGTAAGCCAGGGAAACCCTTGACGAGCCGCGAAATGCTGCCCCCGGCGGTCTGAACTTCCACGGGAACGGAAATGGCGTAGCCGTTGTCTTCGATGAGATAGAAGAGCGGAAGCTTTTTGGCGCAGGCGACGTTGAGGGATTCCCAGAATTCGCCTTCGCTGGTGGCGCCGTCTCCCGACGAGACGTAGACAATCTCATCGGGCTCATGATTAACATGTTCGCCCAGCGGAGCTTTCCTGGCCTGCTCCAGAGCCTGCGCGTGGCGCTCGTAATAGAGCGTGGCCTCGGCGGCGCCCACGGCCTGGACAAATTGCGTGCCGGTGCAGGAAGAACGACTGACGATGTTCCAGCGATTGTGTCCCCAATGAGAGGGCATCTGACGTCCACCGGAACTGGGGTCATCTTTGGCACCAACGGCTTCGAGGAGGGTTTCGAGCGGGGTCACGCCGAGCATGAGGCACAGCGCCCGGTCGCGGTAATAGGGGTAGACCCAGTCTACCCCCGGACGTAAGAGCAAGGCCGTGGCGGTGGTGACGGCCTCATGGCCGGCACTGGAGATCTGAAAATAGATTTTGTTTTGACGCTTGAGCTGCATTTCGCGGTCGTCGAGGCGGCGCGAGAGGAACATGTTGCGGTATATGCGGACCAAGGTGTCACGGTCGAGACCGTGATTCTTCGTGGATTCCATCCTGGCCACTTTGACGCGAGTTTGTACCGCCATTCAGTCTGCCCTCGAGTTGGAATGGAGAGATTTTGGCCGCGAGTTCCTATTATACCGGAGGTGGCGGACCAATGGACAATAGGGCCATTAGTGGATGTGCAAAACGGAGGTACTAGGCCAAATCCTCAAATTGCTTCTCGGTTTCGGCGAATTCCGCGTCGTTTGGCTTGATGAGTTTGGGAGAAGCGGCCTGGAAGGGATCCTCGGTGGGGATGCGATCGATCCAGCGCTGCTCGGAAAGCTTTTCGTGACTGGAGAAATCCAGGCGAATCAGCAATTTTACGGGCTCTGGTGAGGGAGTTTCCTTATCGGCGGCTTCCGTGTCTTCGGATTTGGCTTTGGACTTCGATTTGGATTTTGCGGCGCCCTTGGCTTTGGCTTCCTTGGCAGGTTTGGCCGGCTTTTCTTCCTCAGAGGGTGGCTCGGCGCCATCGCCGGAAGTTGCACGGTCAAATTTATAGAGAAGCTTTTTGTCGAGGCGGAAGGCTTGCTTCCAGGTTTCCAATTTGTGGCGAGCGAGCTGAGCTTTTTCTTCGTCGGTAGCGAAATCGAATAGCAGATAAGTGTGTGGCATGAACTGAGTTTGCGGCGTGAGAAACGGCAAGTCAAGAGAGGCGGAGGTTACAGCCCAGAGTTTTGTGCACAAAGAGACGAACACCTAAGGCACTCTGCGAAATGGGCCGGGCGCATTCCGTGTGCCGCTCCCCGCCGTCCTCGCAGGTGCCCGCGAGAACCCGGTTATCTTCAGACAGGTTTCCGCGGTATCGATGACTGTGCCCCATCGCGAAGCTGGTCTCCAAAATAATTTCATCGCCGATTGCGGAAACCACTTTTAATGGTTCGCCGCTGCGCTGATCGCTCTGGACCGCCCGTGTCCGCGGGTCGGTGCCAGAGATTGTGCGATTGAGCCAAGCCGAAAGGAAGCCGTCGCTTGATTCGCGAATGTGAAGGCTGCCAGGAGCGGAGGGGAAGTTGGAAATTGGGTCAGGCTCACGCTCCCAATCGCCAACGAACGCGTTCGAGGTGACACCGGCGTTCGGCCTGGGGCGTTCGAGCGTGACCTTCAAGGCTTGATCGGCGCGAGTCCAGCTCCCGGTCCAGACGTGGTCGGCAGGCGAAAAAGAAATGTCGAGGTCAAATGGCTTGAGATCCGATGCGTCGGCGAAGTGAATCTGGAGGCGGTCAGCGTCAACGCGAGTGAATGGATTCAGGTCCTGTATGTTGTTCGACTTGGAGGTGGCTTCGTCGCTGGTCGCAAACCACCCCGCGGTTTCCTTTCCTCCTTGCCGGTGATACACGCGAATATCAACGGTCTGCCGAGCTGCCTGTTGGCGCTCGGCTGGTCCGCTAGAACCCGTTTCGATATGGAAGAAGATGCCGTCGATACCGGAGGCGCCGACGGATTCCCACGGTCCAGCGATGAGATCGGGGTGCAGAGCCGGCCGAGCTGGTTGAGAGGACAATGGCGAGTAGCAGTAAGAAACGCGTCCAGCTGCACATTTCAGAAATGTACGCTCTATTCTGGTTTGTGCCAACGTGAACTGAAAACGTGCCAGCAAGCGTTAGAAGTTATTCGGCGCGCAACGTGGTCATGGGATCTAGGCGGGCTGCTCGGCGGGCTGGCAAGTAGGCTGCCAATAGCGAGACGGCTAGGATCGTGAGGACTACCGCTGCATAGACGGGAAGATCGACGAAGCTGATGCCGAAGAGAGCTGCGGCCAGAAGCTTGTGGGAAGCGAGGCCGAGGGCCATTCCCAGGAGCAGGCCGACGGTCGAGAGAAGGAGCGCCTGGCGAAGCACGAGCTTGCTCAAGTCTTCCGGAGTGGCACCAAAAGCCATGCGCAGGCCCATTTCCTGAGAACGCTGGCTCACGGAATAAGAGATCACGCCATAGATGCCGATCGCGGCCAGGAGCAAAGCCAAGCAGGCAAAGCTGGAAAGCAGCAGCATTTCGTAGCGGCGAGGGCCAAGCGTTTGCGCAAAGATGTCGTCGTACGTCTGCACGGCGTAGAGAGCGACGCCGGGATCGATCGCTGCCACTTCGGAGCGCAGTTGAGTCACAAGTTTCTCCGGATCAGGCGTGCGCGTGCGGAGAAGCAAGGCCATCGAGGGGCTCGGCGTTTGCAGCAGCGAAGTGTACAACTCCGGCGCGGGTGCTGCGTTCGCGCCGCTGCTGCGAACATCGCCAACCACGCCAACGATGGTGAGCCAAGGGACTCCGGGCCGGGGCGCGCCCATGAGGATGTGTCTACCGATGGGATCCTCGTTGGGCCAAAATCCGCGCACCAGCGTTTCGTTGATGATGGCGACGGGCTGCGTGCCGTCGCGATCTTCCGCGGTGAGCAAGCGTCCACGCTTCAAGAGAATGTGCAGGGTTCGGAAATAGTCGGCGCTGACGGCCTGGTTATTCGCGAACTGCGGAACCTGGTCGTGCCCCGTTGGCTGCCACGCTCGTCCTTCAATGCTGAAGGGATCGTGGCGGCCTTGCTCTTCAACCGGCAGCATGGTGGTTGTGGCCACGCTTTGCACATCAGGAATGGCCTTAACGCGCGCAAGGAGCGATTCGTAAAACGAGGATTCCTGCACGCGAGTTTGATACGAGGTTGGCAGCTCGATCCATGCGGTGAGGGTCTGGCTGGGATCGAATCCCAATGGGGCCTGGCGCAGCAGTACGAAGCTGTGCAGCAACAATCCGGCACACATCACCAGCGCAACGGAGAGGGCCGTCTCGCTGATCACCAAGGCCTGGCGCGGCTTTCGTCCCGCGCGGTCGCCCACCACGTGATGCGAGCGCGTTTGCATGCCAACGGTGTTTCCTTTGCGCAGCATGAGCAGTGCCGGCAGCAGGCCAGAGAACAGCAAGGAAACGAACGCTGCCGAGAAAGCAAATGCCAACAAACGAAAATCGAGCGTTACGCCAAGCAGCCTGGCCACGTCAAAGGGGCTCCACAGCAAGAGCAAGCGTGAAAGCGCAGCAGCCACGGCGAATCCGACGAGGCCTCCAATCGCGGCCAAGCATGCCGCTTCGATGGTGAGCAGACGCAACAGCCTGCCGCGGCTGGCGCCCAACGAAACGCGAATCGCAAATTCACGACCGCGGCTGACTCCGTGTGCCAGCATCAGGTTGGCAACATTGGCGCAGGCGATCAGCAGGATCAGCCCGGCGGCGCCGAGCATCAGGAAAAGAGACTCGCGCAGATCGCCGACCAGTTCTTCGCGGAGTGGCACAAGCCAGAGGCCATAACCGGGATCCTCGCCGTGAGGCCCCATTTCGATGTGGTACTCCTGCTCCATCTGGCGGGCCAGCGTATCCATGTCGGCTTGGGCGCTGGCCAGCGTCACGCCTTCGCGCAAGCGCGCCACGATCTGGAGACGTCCGGTGTTGCGATTCGGATCGGGGGCCAGAGAGAGCGGGACCCACACGTCGGGCGTGTCGAGTTGGCCAATGGAAAATCGCAGGCCTCGCGGCATTACACCGACGACTTCGTAGGTTTGGCCATCGAGGGTGACGTTCTTGCCCAGGACGCTGGAGTCCGCGCCGAAATTTTCACGCCAGACCGCATCGCTCAGAACAATCACGTGCTCGTGCCCGGGTTGATTGTCCGAATCGACCAGGGAGCGGCCGAGCGCGGGATGCAGACCCATCATTCCGAAAAGATTGCCTGTGACTTTCAGCGTAAAGACCCGTTGGGAGAGTTGATCGGTCGTCAAGAGGAAATGATCATTCTCGACGGCGGCCATATCTTCGAAAACATGATTGTCTTTGCGGTAGTCGACGAAATCTCCCACCGGCGCGGCGAAGCGGTTAACTCCTAGAACGCGAAGCTGCTCCCAGACTTTCACCAGCCTTTGCGAGTGGGGGTAAGGAAGAGGACGCAGAAGAAACGAATTGACCAGGGAGAAGACGGCAGTGTTTGCGCCAATGCCGAGGGCGAGCGTGAGTACTGCGGTGGCGGTGAATCCTGGCGATTTGCGCAACATTCGCACAGCGAAACGAAAATCCTGCGCGAGACGATCGATCCACATCCAACCCCAGGCCTCACGTGAATCTTCGCGCAGGCGCAAGGTGCTTCCGAAATTTTGCCGGCCTTCGCGGGCAGCCATTTCACGGTGGAATTCCATGTCGTCGGCCAGTTCCTGGTCGAAGCGGCGGCGGTTGAAGAGGTAGCGGAGACGGCGAAAGGATTCACTCATGGCATGTCTCCTTCAGGCAGTGCGCAGAATGGCCTGGATGGCGGCATTCACACGATCGTATTCGGAGAGCTCCGTTTTGAGTTGCTTGGAGCCCTCGGCAGTGAGGCGATAGAAACGGACTTTGCGGTTGGTTTCAGAGATGCCCCACTCGGCGGTGACCCAGCCTTTGAGCAGAATTTTCTGGAGGGCGGGATACAGGGAGCCTTCTTCCACACGCAGGACTTCCGAGGAGAGCGCATGGATGCGTTGGGCGATGGCGTAGCCGTGCAGAGGGCCGGAACGGAGAACGCGGAGGATGAGGAGGATGAGGGCGCCGGAAGGCATCTCATTTTTAGGCATAGATTTAACAGGGATAGGCTACCTATGCCTTGGGAATTGTGTCAAGGGAAAATTCGACGGACAGGTAGCGCAGGACATGGGGCGCGCGGAATGAGCCGGAATGTGGAAAGTGGCGAGCGGTTCAGGTATCCTCGAATGTTGCGTTATGACTCGTTCGCTCCACGTTCCTATCGCTCCGGGAAGAATTGTTGGGGCCTGGGTGTGCCTGATCGCGGTATTGCTGCTGTGGACGCCGATGTGGGCGTCGGCGTGGATGGCGCGAGGAACCGCGTGCTGCGCCGGAAACATGTGCGCGGCGCATGGACACGGAAAGACGAACTCCCCTGCGAAAAGCGACGCCACGAAGAACGAGATGGAGTGCGAGCATTCGCCGAGCGCAGGGATGGCGTGCAGCATGTCTTGCTGCCACGAGGATGGCGCATCCCTGGTGAGTAGTGGCGTGTACGTCTTGCCGGAGCGAGTGAGAATTTCCTCGCCGGCCGAGACAATGAGTCTGGCGGCTGCAGTGAAGCACGACGAAGTCCTGCAAGTGTTTGCACCTCCTTCCCCTCCCCCCGAAAGCACTCTCCAGTAGCTCGTTCACACGGCAATCCAACAGTTACCGGCGCAATCGGCCTGTTGCGGCCACGTGCCGCATATGATTGGGGGAGCACTTCATGTTTCAGCGCATCATGATTCTGATTGTTTTGCTATCACTGATGGGAGTGAGCGCCAGAGCCACGCTTTACGGCACGATTCGCGGGGTTGTGCACGACCAGAAGCACCGGCCTATCGCCGCTGCCGAAGTAGTTCTACAGGCGAAGGGCGCAAATTACGCGCGAACAACCCAGACGGATGCGAGCGGAGAATTCCTGTTTGATGCGGTCCCGTTGGGAGACTATGCCATCTCGGTGTCCAAGGAGGGTTTTGCGACGGTGGAGCAAGCGACCACGGTGCTGTCCGGGACTGCACCAATCTTCCACCTGGAACTGGCGGTCGCCGAGCAGAAGGAGACTGTGACCGTTTCTGCGGCACCAGCCCAGACGGAAACCACGACAACGACAACCAACGTGGATTTGCAGGAAATACAGAACGCGCCCGGAGGAACGCTGTCGAATAGCCTGGCGATGATCACGAACTACACGCCGGGGTCGTACTACACTCACGATCAACTGCACGTTCGCGGCGGACACCAGGTGAGCTGGCTGATTGACGGCGTTTCCATTCCGAATACCGCCATCGCCAGCAACATCGGTCCGCAAATCAATCCCAAAGATATTGATGATCTGGAGATTTTGCGCGGAAGCTACACGGCGGACTACGGAGACAGAACTTATGGGGTGTTCAACCTGGCGCCAAAGAACGGCTTTGAGCGAAACAACGAGGGCGAACTAATCCTAAGCGCCGGCAACTTCGCGCAGACCGACGATCAGATCAATTTCGGCGGGCATACAGACCGGCTCGGCTACTATGTCAGCGCCAACGGAAATAGCAGCAATTTGGGACTGCAGACACCTACGGCTGAAGTGATTCATGACGGGGTGAACGGCTACGGAGGATTCGGGTCGCTGATTTACAATCTCGATTCGCAAAACCAGTTCCGGCTGGTAGGGCAGGCAAGAAGTGATTTCTACGAACTACCGTATGCGCCGGATGATCCTGTGAGCGCCGGCCTGCGCGACACGAACACGGAGACGGACGCATTCCTGGCGTTCACCTGGGCGCACACGTTTAATCCAGGGCTGCTGCTCACCGTTTCTCCGTTTTATCACTACAACCGGGCAGATTATGAGAGCAGCCCAGCGGACTTGCCGGCCTCGGCTACGGAGAACCGCGGATCGCATTATGAAGGCGGGCAAGCGGTGATTTCGTGGGTGGAGAAACGAAGTAATTTTCGTGCCGGGGTCTATGGGTTCGCGCAGCAAGACGACCAGCTCTTTTCGCTTATCGACAATGATGGCAGCTCAGCGAGTTTGAATCCGGTGCAGGTGTCTCCTTCCGGGGGAACCGCCGCGATTTATGCAGAGGAACAATTCAGTGCGGCGTCCTGGCTGACCTTCGATGCCGGCCTGCGGCAAACGCATTTTTCGGGTGCAGTGGTGGAGAATGCCACGAGCCCGCGCTTCGGTGTGTCTGTGCGTGTGCCGAAACTGAAATGGGTTTTTCGAGCAACGTACGGGCAGTTTTATCAGGCGCCGCCCCTGGTTACGATATCGGGCCCGCTTCTTGACCTTGCGAACAATCAGAACCTGGGATTCATCCCGCTGCATGGAGAGCGCGACGAGGAAGCCCAGGTGGGCGTGACGATCCCGTTCCGGGGATGGACCATTGACGCGGACACGTTTCGGAACCACGTCAAAAATTTCTTTGATCACAACAACTTCAACAACTCCAATATTTTCTTTCCCATCACCATTCAGGGTGCAGTGATTCAGGCATGGGAGCTGACGCTTCGTTCGCCGCGAATCTACAATCGCGGACAAGTCTATGTGACGTACTCGAATCAGGTAGCGCTGGGGTGCGGTGATATCAACGGAGGACTGACGAATTTCAGCTTTGGAGCGGGCTGCGGATACCTTGACCATGACCAGAGGAATACGCTGCACGTCGGCGGGAATATCAGCCTGCCATGGCGTACCTATGCCTCCACGGACGTGTATTATGGCTCCGGCTTCACGAATGGGAATCCGCCACCGAGCCATCTGCAAGGACACACGACGTTTGACCTGGCGTTCGGAAAGAACTTTGGGGAACGAATCGATGCTTCCGTGACCGTGCTGAACGTAGCGAATCTCCGCGTGCTGCTGGACAATAGCTACACCTTTGGCGGAACGCACTATAACAATCCGCGCGAGATATACGCGCAGGTGCGGTATCACTTCCACTACTGAGGAGGAGAGAATGAGAAGAATCTTGATGCTTGCCGGGCTTGCCGCCATTTGTCTGGGTGCGGGGTGCCACAAGGAGACGGCGAAGCACTATCCGGTGTCAGGCGAGGTGATTTCCGTGGACGCCCCAACTCAAATGATTATGCTGAAGCACGGAGACATTCCAGGGTTGATGCCGGCGATGACGATGGAGTACAAAGTGGCCGATGCGAGACAAATGGCGGAGCTGAAGCCGGGGGACACGATCAGCGCGGATCTGGTGGTGGGCGAGAATATTGGGCATCTTGAGAAGATTGTGGTGATCACAAAAGCCGTGCCGCCTCCGCCGCCGGCAACGACCAAGTAAAATGGCTGTTCGGATGAACATCGCTCAGAGGACTTCAACACTGCGTCTCCAAAAGCGTGCCAGAACGGAGAACAGACAGCTGGCATAAAAGCCGGCGCTACAGGCTCGAAAAATCACTGCGCTTGTGCTTGGCTGGGTTGAGGATTCGGTGCATCGATCCGATAGCCCAGACTCCGGAGTTGCCGGATCATTCTCCTCGTGCGCCTGAAGAAAAAAACTCGCCGGCGCGGAAACCGCGGCGAGATGGCTTCCAACCATGACGTCGCGCTTGTGTGATGTGCGGGTGGCGGATACACTGGGCTGGAAAATGAGGTGGCGATGGAGTTCGCCAGAAGCGTCCCGGCGAGAAGCGGGGACTGATGACTCCTGGATGCCGCGCGGCGCCAGGAGTTTTTTGTTATCGAGGCTCGCGGCAAGAGGAGGGGAGAAACCTTGCGATTATTGCTGATTGCCGTGTTTGGAGCAGCGGGGACGCTGGCGCGCTATGGCCTGCAGGGCCTGGTGCAGATCAAGATGGGCAGCACATTTCCGTATGGCACGTTGCTGATTAATCTGACTGGCTGTTTTCTGCTGGGGCTGATTGGGCAAGCCACGCTGAACCGCATGATCGTTCCAGCAGAATGGCGCGTTGCGATTGCGGTCGGATTTTTCGGCGGGTATACCACCTTTTCAAGCTTTGGATGGGAGACGGCGAAAATGCTGGAATCGGGCGAGTGGTTGCGCGCTACAACGTATGTGGCCGCAAGCGTACTTTTTGGGCTATTGCTTTCGGTGGCGGGAATCCACCTGGCGAATCGGTTCTAGGAGCGCGCCATGACACATCAGAAATTTGAAGGCGAACGAACGTTGATGCGGATTCACATCGGCGAATCGGACAAATGGCACGGCAAGCTTCTGTACGAGGCGATTGTGGAGATGCTGCGCAAGGAAGGGTTTTCGGGCGTGACGGTGCTGCGCGGTGTGGGCGGATTCGGCGGATCCAGCGTCTATCACACCGACAAACTGCTGCGGCTTTCGCAGGACTTGCCGGTTATTCTGGAAGTGATTGAATCGCAGGAACGCGTCGAGCAAATTCTGCCGCGGCTGGATGAGATGGTGGACGGCGGATTGATTACGCTGGAAAAAGTGCGGGTGATTTTGTACCGAGCCGCGCAGCGATAAGCGATCCTTCGTTCCGTTTTTCAATTTGCGCCGAGGCTTGTACACTGGCGCCTGTGAATTCCCAAGAAAACAAAAGCGGAGACGAAGGCAAGGGCTGGCTGAACCGCACCGTGCTGGGTGTGGGACTGACCAGCCTGTTCAGCGATTGGAGCCACGAGACGGCCACGGCGGTGCTGCCCGCGTTTCTGGCGATGATTGGCGCGGGCCCGGGTTGGTTGGGGGCGATTGAAGGAATTGCGGACGGACTCTCGAGCTTCGCGAAACTGAGCGCGGGCTATTACACCGATCGATTGAAGCGCCGCAAACCGCTGGCGGTGTTGGGGTACGCGGTCACAGCGCTGGCTACGGCATCGTTCGCGTTCGCAACGCATGCGTATCATGTGCTCATCGGGCGCTCGGCGGCGTGGCTGGGGCGCGGGGTGCGTTCGCCGGCGAGGAAAGCGTTGCTCGCCGCTGATGTTTCGCCCTCCGCGTATGGCCGGGCGTTCGGTCTGGAGCGCTTGATGGACACTTTGGGGGCCGTCGCAGGGCCATTGACAGCGATGTGGCTGTTGCGGGTGACGCATCATTCATATCGCACGGTGTTTCTGTGGACGCTGGCGCCGGGAATGACTGCGGTGGCGAGTTTCTGGTTTTTGGTGCGGGAAAGGCCGATTGCGACGCAGAAACAGCAATCGTTCTGGACCGGATTGAAGACCTTGCCGGGTTCGTTTCGCGAACTTTTGCTGGGCGTGGGGATATTCGGGTCGGGCGATTTCTCGCACACGCTGCTGATTCTGTATGCCACGCGAATGCTGACGCCATCTCAGGGCGCGGCGCGGGCGGCGAGCATCGCCATCGGCCTTTACACTCTGCACAACGTGTTGTATGCCGGATCAGCGTATGCGAGCGGCTGGATCAGCGACCATGTGCCGCGCCGGAAAATGATTCTTGCGGGGGGATACGCGCTGGCGGGAGTGACGGCCATTTTTTTGATGGCGGCGCCGAGTTCGCTGTGGTTGCTGGCTGTGATTTTCGTGCTGGCGGGATTGTATGTGGGAACGGAAGAGGCGTTGGAGGATTCGCTGGCGGCGGAATTGATACCGAGGGAACAGCATGGAATGGCGTTTGGAACGCTGGCGGCGGTGAATGCGGTGGGGGATTTTTTATCGAGCGTGGTGGTGGGTTTTTTGTGGGCGGCGGTCTCGGTGAAGGCGGCATTTTCGTTTTCGGCGGTGTTGTTTTTTGTGGGGGCGTTGATGATTTTGCGGTTGAAGGAAACGCGATGACGGCGCGCGGATCGAGTTCTCATGCGTTCAAGCTGAGATCCTTCGGCGCGCAAACGAAGCGCACCTCAGGATGACATCTGCGAAATTCCCTGCTAAGAGGACGAGGACAAAGGCCCCTTGGAGGCGCGCATGCGGCGCTGGACTTCGGCTTGCAGATAATTGCGCAGATTGGCGGGGACGATGCCGGGGGCCGCGAGGTCGCGGAGATCGTTGACGGTGAGTTCCGGCAGAAACGCCAGGACGGTGGCGAGAGGCGCGGAAGGATTGCGGACCAGAGCGAGGCGCACGTTGTACGAGTGCGACCATTTGCGATGAGCAGCCAACGCCTGAACGACCGGAAAAGAGACTTCTTCGCGCGCCAGCACCTTCAGGACTTGCGCTTCGGTTAGATAGGGATTGTCCAGCGCAACAGGCAGGACCTGGGAGTGGCCCTCGGCGAGCAGCGCTCCTGCGACACGGGCGGGTCCGCGACGCGCTAATGTGATTTTCTGGCCCAGCGGAAGCTGCGGCAGGCGCGCGAGGATCTGCTCTTCCGCGTGACGCTTGAGCTCCGGAGAAACCGCCGGCGTAAGAGCAAACTGCACGAGATCCATGAGGTAGAGATCGCGCAAAAGCCGCAGGCAGACGAGGCGAGGCGCGCGGGGATGGAAGAGGAGCGCGCGCTTGACGGCGTAGGTTTTCAGTAAAGGCTTGCGCGAACCAATTTCTTCGAGAAGATCGGCCGGCAGGTCTTTCCGTGCCAGGAGAAGACCCAGAGTCCTGCCGTCGAACAAGGGATTCTCGAGCAGCGCCAACAAAACTGCGGGATCGGCATGATAGACCAGTGCGGCAAGTTCATCGCCAGAAGCGGTACGGGCGAGTTGAAGAGCTTGTTCAAGCTCCGCCATGATGCTGCCCGTCCTCGTGTGGAGTCGACAAAAGCCGGAGAGCGATGCGCGCCGCAGCCTCACCGGGCGAAATGGCCAAGGCGGCGACTTGCGCGTTGGGTGCGGCTTCGCGCAGGCGCTGATCGATTAGCAGGTCGAAATAGGCGGAGCGGCAAAGCATGCCACCACTTTTGACCAAAAGGAGTTTTTGATCGCGAAGCTGCAGGCGATCGACAAGATCATGGACCAGCGACCCGAGATCCGCGGCGGCAATTTGCAGGAGCTGGCGCGCAGCGATGTCGCCCGTCTCGGCAGCCGCGGCGACGATGGGAAATACTCTGGGAAACACATCGTCAGGAGCAGCGACGGCGCGGGCTTGCAGCTCCTCCCAAGAGGCGAAGTCTAATTCGCCGAGGATGCGATCGCCAAGCGGAGAGTCGTGCTGCTCTTTCTCGAACGCGCGCATTCCCGTCATCACCGCGCGGCGGCCGACGTCGTAGGCGCTGCCTTCATCGCTGACAAGCGGGCCGTGACCACCGATACGCACAATCTGACCGGCGCGATCGCGGCCGACGGCGGCAGAACCTGTTCCGGCAAGGAGGACGACCACGGGACCATCGCCGGCGGCTTCGAGAGTGAGTTCGAGGTCGGTGCAGATACGCACGAGAGCGCGAGGGAATTCCTGGGAGAGCAGGGCTTTCATTCTTTCGGCGGCTTCGGGATGGCCGGTACCAGCATTGCCGGCGCAGATGGCGGCAAGATCATCGATGGAGCCTCCCGCGCTTTGCAACGCGAGCCGCGCACCGTCACACACCGAGGCCATGGCGCCCCCAAAACCGACACGCATAGGATTGGAAGGGCCGCTGCGGCTTTCCGCGAGGATGCGGCCTTGCGTATCGATCAGGACGCAGTGGGTTTTGGTGCCGCCGCCGTCAAAGCCGAGAGCCAGTTTCATGAAACAAGAATACGCGAGCGGAGGAGTTTTCGCAGCGGTGGCGTGACAAGGTTGTTGAACGCAACGGCGCCAGATGCGCAACGGGCGGCGAGACCTTCCTTGACGCTCGGTGCATCCGCCACTATTCTCAGAGCACTTCGCGGCGAGGTCACAAATTGTCGCGCGGCATACGCATGCACATTCACCCGCTCGATCTGGGTATCGTGATTGTCTATCTGCTCGGCGTGACCGCGCTGGGATTGCGATTCCGCCGGCAGCAGAAGGATGTACGCGACTATTTCCTGGGCGGAAAGAGCGCGCCATGGTGGGCGCTGGCCTTTTCGATCGTGGCCACGGAAACGTCCACACTGACGATCATTGGCACGCCGGCGCTCGCCTATGGCGGCAATCTCACATTTTTGCAGCTGGTGTTTGGCTACATTGTGGGGCGCGTGCTGATCTCGATTATTCTGTTGCCCGGTTATTTTCGCGGGGATTATCTGACCGCGTATGCGCTGATCGAGAAGCGATACGGGGCGCGCATGCGGTCGATTGCGGCGATGACATTCCTGGTCACGCGCGCGCTGGCGGAAGGAGTGCGCATATCGGCGATCGCGTTGGTGGTCAGTGTGGCGCTGGCAACGTCGGAGCGGCTGGCAGTGGTAATCGTGATTGCGCTGACAATTTTCTATACCTTTGAAGGCGGCATGAAGGCGGTCATCTGGACGGATGTGGCTCAGTTTTTGCTGTATCTTTCGGGCAGCCTGGTGACGCTGCTTGTGTTGCTGCACCGCATCCCGGGCGGTTGGAACGAAGTGACGCAGGTGGCGTCCGCCGCGGGGAACAAACTGCAATTTCTGGATTTTTCGTGGAATCTGGCGACGAAGTACACGTTTTGGTCCGGCGTGATTGGCGGTTCGTTCCTGACCATGGCGACGCACGGAACGGATCAGACGATCGTGCAAAGGTTGCTGGCGGCGCGCAACGAACGAGACAGCCGCAAGGCGCTGTTGAGCAGCGGATTCATCGTGCTGTTCCAGTTCACGGTTTTTTTGTTTGTGGGCGTGCTGCTGTTTGTGTTCTCGCAGCACACGCCATTGCTGGCAGCGGGGGAGTCGACGGATCGCATTCTGCCGCTGTTCCTGGTGCGGGAAATGCCCACGGGGCTGGCGGGATTGCTGCTGGCAGCGATTCTGGCCGTAGCGATGTCGAACGCCAGCGGATCGTTGAATTCGTTGGCCGCGAGCAGCGTGATGGATTTTGCGGTGCTGAGGGGCCATACGCGCGATCCCGAAAAATTCATGAAGCTGTCGCGGCGGATGACGCTGGCGTGGGGCGTAGTGCTGATCTTTCTGGGATTGGTGCGCTGGGGACCGGTGCTGGAGGCGGGACTGACCATCGTATCGTTTACATCCGGATGCTTGCTGGGATTGTTTTTGTTGGGCACGTTCGATGCGCGATCGAATTCCAACGGTTCACTGGCCGGCATGATTGTGGGATTGGCGGCGGTGCTGCTGGTCGCGCGGTTCACAACCGTGGCGTTTACGTGGTACTGGATGATTGGATCGTGCGTGACGTTTGCGGCCGGGGCGATTGCTAGTCGGGTGTTTCCTGAACGGGCAAGTATTGCTTGAGGACGCAGTTGAGGCGATCAGCAGAAAAGCAGATCCCTGGCTTCCCTCGGGATGACAAATTTGGAAAATTGCGGGAGGACAAGCTTGGGTAATTGCCGGATGACAACGTGGGATGACACTTGCGCGGCGGGAAAGCGGCGGCGAGCCACCGCACTCCGAACGGCAGCGGTATGAGCGAGAAGCGACTGGAACTTGTGCGAGGACTTGGCCCGTGGGCTTCGGCGGCCATTGTTGTGGGCACAATGATCGGCACGGGAATATTCCTGAAGCCGGCGGAAATGGCGCGCGAAGGACGAAGCATCTCCGTCGTTTTTGTGGCATGGATTGTGGGCGGATTGCTTTCGCTGTTTGGGGCGTTGTCGTATGCGGAATTGGGTGCGGCGATTCCGGAAGCCGGCGGGGAGTATGCGTATCTGCGGCGCGGATTTGGGCCGGTGTGGGGATATCTGTTCGGATGGATGCACTCGATTGTGGGGAGGCCGTCGTCTACAGCATCGATTGCGGCCGGCATGATGCGATTTCTGGCGTTTTTTCTTCCGGCGGTGGCTGCGCCAATTTTCACGGTGCACATTTCCATTCCGGGACTAACGCAATGGATTTCGCCATACGATTTCGTTTTCACCCGGGCACAACCGCTGGCGGTGGTCTGGCTAGTGGCAATGACAGGCGTCAATTATCTGGGTGTGCGCCTCGGCGGAGGCGTGCAGGTATTCCTGACCGCGATCAAGGTAGTGAGCGTGGTGATTGTGATTGGCGTGGCGTTTTTGCTGCCGGGAGGCGCGACGCATGCGGGGGATCCGATCTGGCCATCGGCAGTAAACGCTGGACTGCTGAGCGCGTTCCTGGCGGCGCTGGCGGCGGCGCTGTGGGCGTACGATGGATGGGAGGATTTGAATCTGGTGGGGTCGGAAGTGGCGGACCCGCAACGGAATTTTCCGCGCGCGCTGGTGGGCGGAGTGGCGTTCGTGGCCCTAGTGTACGTATTGTTCAGCGCGGCATGCCTGAAGGTGCTGCCGTTCAACGAAATGGCGAATTCGCAGCACGTGGCGTCTGATGTGCTGGCGCGGGTGATCGGCCATGGCACGGCCACATGGATTACGCTGGCCATGGTGATTTCCGCGCTGGGGTCGATGAACTCGTCGATTCTGAGCGGGGCACGTGTGCCGTACGCGATGGCCCGCGATGGAATATTTTTCAAGATAGCCGATGGAATTCATCCGAAATATCGCACGCCGGGACGCGCGTTGATTTTTCAGGGGACACTGACCAGCGTGATGGCGCTGTCGGGAACGTTTGAAGAATTGACAAGCCTTTACATTTTTGCGGGCTGGATTTTCTACGGGCTGGCGGTGATGGCGCTGTTTCGTTTGCGCAAGACGGAGCCGGGATTGCCGCGGCCATATCGCTGCTGGGGCTATCCGTGGGTTCCGGGATTGTTTGTAGCCGGGGCGTTGGCACTGACCGTGAATATTTGGTTTCAGCGGCCGGGACGTTCGACGATTGGGTTGCTGTTGATTGTAGCGGGGCTGCCGCTATATCGGTATTGGGCAAAGCGGAACAATCGGCCATCGGAAGTTTAGTTTCCTCTTGTGGCTCCGAAGATGAGAACTTCGGAGACCTCGGGGGCTAAAGCCCAATGATAGCCAAGCACTTGATAGTGGAGCTAAAACCTCCGACCCCCTAAAGAACGGAGTTTTTTCGCACGCGGTTGAGCCGTGCTCTCCCAACAAACAGACGTTCTGCACGTCAACAAGAGAAAAGCGGCTAGCGGAAGGACTGGAAATTTTTCCAGAATGCTGGCCAGGGTTGGCGAAGGCCGCGGCAGATGAACATGTCGGGATCCTCGAGGGTTTCTTCATTGGCGGTACCGTAGCGATTCCCGGGGTGACCGGCAAGCTGGCAGGATGCGAAGTGCGAGTCCACCCAGTCGCGCGGGAAGCCCACCACGATTAGCGTTTCGGGAGGCGGATCGCCGTAGCCCCGTTCCCAAAAGGAATTGACGCCACTGATGGCGCGCGGCAGGCCGTAGCGTTCACCATAGAGATTGAGAGCGCCGGCTTCGCCATAATTCCCTGCCAGGATGCCGAGGCGCGGGCGATCTTCGGCGGGCAGTGTGTCGCGGATTTTTGCGACGGTCTCCGTAAATTCAGGCCAGCCAATTTCTTCACGCAACGTGCCGTTGACCTTGATGGCGAAGTGCCACCACGGGGAACCTACCGGGGCAGTGGGCAACGCGAAGGCCATGGCAATGACGGCGTCGAGTAGCAAGGAAGAGAAGACGGCGACGCGGAACACTTTCGCGCGACTTGCTTGCAGGGATGCAAACCAATCATCCAAGAAGACGGCACCGGCGGCGTATAGCATGGGATACGCCGGAGCGAGGTAGTAGCCGCGTCCCTTGGCGATGAGAAAGAGCGCGAGGGGAATGAAGTACATCCAGGCCAACATGCGAAAGCAGCGGCCATTTTTGGAAAAGAAATCGTAGAGCCCGGCGAGTGCGAGGGGAAATGCGAGAAGAGCGAGTTCGATCTGGTCGGGGAGAAAACCGGAGGTCTGGCCTTCGCGGACGTCGCGTTCATGGATGAAGCGCAGAAAATCGAGCGAGACGAAATGATGGCTGGCCTGCCAAAGCAGATTGGGCAGGAAAAGGAGAATGGAGATGGCAACGCCGAGCCAGAGCCACTTGCTGCGCAGGTAGCGGCGAGCATCCGTGAGCAACACGGCGCCGACAATGCCGAGGGTGAAGAAGCCCATGGTGTACTTGGAGAGCATGCCCAGGCCAAGCGCGGCGCCGATAGCCAGCCACCAACGCGGGTCGCCGGTCTTCAGCAGGCGAACAACGAGGTAGGCGGCGAGGACCCAGCAGAGATAGTCGAAGGAGATGTAGGTCATGAGCGCGCCACCGCCAAGGCAAAATGGGACCGCGGCGAGAGCGGCGATCATTTGCGCGCGGCGGGAGCCGCCGAGTTCACGAGCCATCAGGCCGGCGAGGACAACAGCGATGGCCTGCACAAGCCAGGAGAAAAAACGGAAGCCGGGTAGCGAAAAACCGAAGAGCAGAAGCGAGAGTCGCGCGAAGAGCGGCGTGATGGGCGGATAGGCGACATAGCCCCAGGAGAGGTGGCGGGCATCGTCGAGGAGGGAGAGTTCGTCGCGATTGAAGCCGTAGCGATTGCCGGTAAGGAAGTGGAGGAGCAGCGTGGAAAGGGCGATAGCAAAGAGCGGGACAAGACCGCTGCGCCTGAAAGAACCGGGCGAGGAATTGACGCGCGTACCGGGAGTCAGGGTGGCCGTGCACAAATCGGATTGTGGCGTACCACCTGACAAGGAGAAGCTCCGCGGAATGTATATGGAGACAGCATAGCCGAAATCAAGCCGCGGAGAATCACTCAGAAACCAGAGGTGGGCATCCACGCCGGGAGCGACTGGGAGAGGAAACACGAGCGCCGGTCAGTCACAGGATCATCGGCTAAAAAGAGGAACAGCCGGGGCGATTCGCGTCCCGGCTGTCCCTGTTCATTCTATGTGAGAGATTCCCTGACGCTGCTACGGTCAGCTTCTCAGTGAAGCGTTTAGTAGGGGAAGGGCAAATACGTCCACATTTCGCCCATATAGCCGTTGGCTCCAATCGAGTCATAGCCCTGGCCGCCAAACATGTAAACACTGTCTTGGACATCCGGCTGCCAGAGAGCCACGCCGCGACGGGCGCCGGGTTGAATGTTGACAAATGGCACGCCGTACTGGACGGGAAGATAGGTCGGATACTGACCGGCCTCATTAACGTTGCTCGATCCTTTCCACCAGGTCCACAAACCCTTGTTGATCCCGGTGGTATGGTATTCCCAAATGTCGTCGAGGAATCCGGTGCTCTGCGCGAGGGACGAGGCATAGCCCCATCCGCCGAAGAACCAGAGGTTGCCATTGCTGTCGGACCACCCAGAGGAGCCCCAGCGCGATCCTGGATAGAATCCTGACGCGGGAATCTGTTGGGAACCGTAGACGCCAATCTGCTCGGCAAGGCCGGTTGCGCCTCCACCAGAAATCCAAGTCCATTCCTGGGTGGCGATGTTGTATTGCCACAGGTCGTTGAGGAGCGCGCCTTGGGGAGTGCTGCCGTCGGGAAGCGTTCCGGCATTTCCGGGATTCTGCGTTCCAACGGAATCGAGACCGAGTCCGCCGAACAGTCAGAGATTCCCGTTATTGTCGGCCCACAACACTGCGGTCTGTCGTCCCCCAGGGTAGTTTCCCGCCGCCGGCGTGCCCAGTGTGCCGTAAACTCCATTGTTCTGCCCTACGTTGGAATTGGTCGGGACTGG
>Ga0074045_10000188_pt1 | contig 57872 bp, 48 predicted proteins | sample BogForMeECP23OM2_FD_94442 | JGI IMG/M metagenome (GOLD analysis project Ga0074045, IMG submission 94442) | Bog forest soil microbial communities from Calvert Island, British Columbia, Canada - Bog Forest MetaG ECP23OM2 | ecosystem: Environmental > Terrestrial > Soil > Wetlands ... | reverse complement strand
GGCACCGTTTTCACGCTTTGGCTTTTCCCCTGAACCTGTTTCTAACTCGTTGCAAGTAAATCAGTTAGCGGGTGAGCTTCGTAAGCCGGATTCTGTGCGGTGCACTCCTTGCAGCAGTGCTCCGTGACGATCATTCCTCTAGCCCCGGCCTCGCGGCCGGGATCCAGCAACCTACCCGAGGGTTCATCCTTCCCGGCAGCTTGCGCCACCGCAAAGGGAGCACTTTCGCTTTCGCAAAAGCACTCGACGAGCCGGGCCAGCTCTCCCCTCCTATTTGGTCTTGCACCACGCGGGGTTTGCCATGCCCGCGACATTACTGCCGAGGCGGTGGGCTCTTACCCCACCTTTTCACCCTTACCTACTTCGCGAACCGTTGAAGATGTCCCGAAGGTTTTCCTCCGGGCTATCACCGGGTTACGCGCCGCAGGCGGTATAGTCTCTGTGGCACTTTCCGTGACGCAGCCGCACCGTGCCGGGTTGAACCCGGCACCACACGCCGAAGCGCGAAACTCTGCCTTGCGGCAAAGCCTGCGTGGCCGGCCCCCTGGCGTTACCAGGCGCATTGCCCTTCACCCTCAAGCCTTGCGGCCCAAAGGTATTCTCTGCTCGCGCAGAGTGGTGTCCGGACTTTCCTCCCGCCCGGTCGGCTTGCGCTTTCCAGGCCAGCGATCGTCCAACTCACCCGCCACTTCCATTATATCGCGAGATCCGCCTCTATCATTCGGATTGTTCCCCATGCGAAACGTGATTACTTCGCTCCCAGCAGTTTCTCGAATTCACCTTCCGTCAGCACGGTGACTCCCAGCTCTTTCGCTTTGTCGTGCTTCGACCCCGGATCTGCGCCCACCACCACATAATCCGTCTTCTTGCTCACCGAACCGCTTACTCTCCCGCCGTGCTGCTGCACCAACTCTCCCGCTTCTTCGCGGCTTCGATTCGCCAATCCCCCGGTGAACACAAACGACTTCCCCGCCAGCTTCTGGCTTTTCACTTCCCGTTTTTCCGCTGTTGGCCGCACTCCAGCGTCGCGCAATTTCCTCACCAGCTTGCGATTCGCCGCCTCAGAGAAAAACTCCACAATGCTCTCCGCCACTTTCGGTCCGACCTCGGGGACCTGCTCCAATTCTTCCTGCTTCGCCGATTCCAGTTCCTCCAACGTCGAAAAATGCTCCGCCAGCAACTGCCCCGTTCGCTCGCCCACAAAGCGCATCCCCAAAGCGAAGATCAACCGCGACAACGGACTCTTCTTGCTCGCCTGAATCTCCTCCACCAGATTCTGCGCGGATTTCTCTGCCATACGTTCCAGCTCCGCCACCTCTTCTGCTCTCAGCGAATACAAATCGGCCACATCCTTCGCCAGCTTCTGTTCCACCAACTGGTCAACGATCTTTTCGCCCAGCCCATCAATATTCATCGCGTGGCGCCCTGCATAGTGCTGCAGCGACTCCTTCAGCTTTGCCGGGCAAGCTGCATTCACGCAGCGATACGCCACTTCCCCTTCCGCCCTGTGAATCGTACTGCCGCACACCGGACAATTTTTCGGCATGCGGAACGGCTTGCGGCCCTTCCCCTCTTTCACCACTTTCAAGACATGCGGAATCACTTCGCCTGCGCGCTCCACCAACACCGTGTCGCCGATGTGCAAGCCCAGCCGATCGATCTCATCCATGTTGTGCAGTGTGGAGCGGCTGACCGTGACTCCCCCAACCTGCACCGGCTGCAGCACCGCCACTGGCGTCAACGTTCCCGTTCGTCCCACTTGCACGATGATGTCGTTCACCACTGTCGTTTCTTGTCTGGCCGGGTATTTATAAGCAATCGCCCACCGCGGCGCCTTCGATGTAAATCCCAGTTCGTTCTGCAGTCCCGTGGAGTTCAGTTTGATCACCACGCCATCAATCTCGTACGGCAGCTTCTCGCGCTTTTCGTCCCAGTCCGTGCAGTATTCGATCACCTTCTCGATTCCGCTGCACAATTTCCAGTCGCTGGAAGCGCGAAACCTTAGTTCTTTCAGTGTTTCCAGGGAATCCGAATGCTTCGGGTAAGGCACTCTGCCGTCGACGAACAAATAGTACGCAAAAAAATCCAGCTTGCGGCTCGCCGTAATCGAAGGGTCCAGCACGCGCACCGCTCCCGCCGCGGCGTTCCGTGGATTTACGAATATTTTCCCGCCCGTCTGCTCCTGCTGCCGGTTCATAGCCTCAAAGGCCTTGCGCGTCATCAGGATTTCTCCGCGCACCTCGAACGTGGCGCCCAGTTTCGCTTTCTTCCGAACAGCGGGATCCACGCTCAGCGGAATCGACCGAATCGTCTTCACGTTGGGCGTAACGTCTTCTCCCGTGGTGCCGTCGCCGCGCGTCACGCCGCGCACCAGCACGCCATCCTCGTATTGCAGCGAGATACTCAGCCCGTCGAATTTGTGTTCGGCGATGTATTCAATGTCTTCGCGGCCTGTCCCCTGGCGAACGCGGCGGTCCCAATCGCGCAGCGCATCGTAGGAGAAAGCGTTGTCCAGGCTCAGCATCGCGCGGGCATGCCGCACCGTCTGGAAACCTTCACGCGGCGATCCACCCACACGAACGGTCGGCGAATCCGGCGTGATCAAATCGGGATGCGCTGCTTCCATCTCCTTCAGGCGGTTCATCAGCTTATCGAACGCGGCGTCGGAAATCTCCGGGTTATCGACCACGTAGTAGAGGTACTCGTGGCGGCGGAGCTCTTCGCGCAACTTTTCCGCCTCTTTCCTCAACGCCCCATTCGCTTTCGTTGACGCCTTCGCCATCGCCTCTACGCTCCGAGTACCACAAATCGCAACGTATTATACGCGACTGCCACTAGTCCAGCGACCAACCCAGTAGGGGCACGATACATCGTGCCCTCTTGGGGTTTTTCTCTTCGGTCGCTGCACTCACAACCCGCACACGGGACGTCGCTGCCGCCGCTGCTCCTCCACTTCTCTCGACACGCCTTTCTGCCGTCGAGAAAGGAAGACCGTGACACCACCTGCAAGGCGAAACTGTTCGAGGTTGCGAACGAGATCGGCGGCAGGATCCTGTTGAGGTTTGTGACGTCTCATCTCTTCCCTCTCCCACGACCAGATCTCCTTGCGCCGCGCTGCCGGCCTTTCCTACGTTCCCTCGAACGCGAGCGCACCAACAACGCCGATTGCTGCGCCTTTGATCCTCTCCCCATCAGTTGGACAGTTCCACACGCCGGCTGGCCGGACTTCATCAATGAACACGATGCTCGCGCCTCCTACGCCCAGCTGTATGCTCACGAGATGCGCAAGGTCGCCGAAGAATCCTCGCCGAACTAGGTGGCACCTCTCCTTAGGCTCCCTATCACCTGACCGCCTCCGGTGCCGCTCCATGGGAAGTTGACGCCGACCGCTTCCCATCTCCAGACGAATCTGCCCTAGTCACCTTCTCCCGTCTAAGCTCATGCCCCCAACGCACTCATCTCCGAACTCGAATTCCGCGCGTCGTTGCGTCGTTGCTTCCTTACTTCATTGCTTCTTTGCTTCCTTGCATCGTATAGAATGGAGGTTTGTGCAAAGGCCCAGGAGACTATGGAAACTCAGTTCCACAACGCGCTCTTGATTCACAACCCCAACGCCGGCACCAGGGGCCATGTCCGGCGCCGCCAGCTCGACGAGGTACGTCGCATTCTTTCCGCGAAAGGCATTGAGGCGGACCTCGCCGAAACGACGGGACCCGGCCATGCCACGGAAATCGCGCAAAATGCCTCGAGCGAAAAGCGTCAACTGGTAATTGCCTGCGGCGGCGATGGCACCTTGAATGAAGTCGTGAATGGCCTGGCTACCTCCAAAAATGGGCATCGCGTGCCCCTGGCTCTGCTTCCCGGCGGAACCGCCAATATTCTTGCCAAGGAACTGAATCTCCCCTGGAACATTATTCGCGCCGCGGAAAAACTACCCGCGGGAGACGTCCGCGAGATCGCCCTTGGCTTGGCCACTCCCATCAATGAGCCCGAAAAGAAGCGCTATTTCCTTAGCGTCGCCGGCGCCGGCCCCGATGGCATGATCGTTTATTGCGTGGACCTCGGCCTGAAAGCGCGCTTCGGCACTCTTGCCTATTGGTGGCAAGGATTCCGCGAAGTGGTGCGCTACAAGTTCCCTCGGTTCCGCATCCGCACCGGCAATCGTCAGGTGGAAGGGACACTCGCCATCGTTGGCCGTACCAAGAATTACGGCGGACCGTTCAAAATCACCGATCAAGCCAGTCTGTTCGAGGATCAATTTGAGGTGCTGTCGCTTGAAACGCAAAGCGGGCTGCGCTATCTCAGTTATCTGCCAACCCTGTGGATGGGCAATCTTCGCAAAGAAGCAACAGGCGTTCATTTCTGGAAGGCCGATACGCTGATCTGCGAGCCGCTCGACGACAAACCGGTTTACGCTCAGGTCGATGGCGAGCCGTTCGTTCGCCTGCCGGTGGAGTTCTCGATTGTCCCCAACGCGCTCAAATTGCTGGTCCCGCACGACGCTCTCGCGGCCAAGGGACAGTCTGCTTCGCGCTGACCATGGATATCCCCACTCACGCGCTCACGTCCTTCGCGCTGGCTCGTGCATTCTTTCCACGCCGAGGCTGGCCGATTGTTGTGGGCATGCTGATTGCCGGAACCGTCGCCGACGTTGACCAACTCAGCGTGTTCTTCGGCCCTGCCGCTTATCTCGCGGCGCATCGCACCTGGACGCATTCGATACTGGCGACGTTCATCATCGTGGCCATCGCCGCGGCCATCACCCCTTACCTCGACAAAACAAAAGCCATTCCGCTGCGCACGATTCTGGCCGCCACCTTCGTCGCTGCCGCCGTGCACATGGTTATGGATCTGTTCCAATCCGCCGGCGAAACTTTCCTCTGGCCCTTCCGCGCTACCCGCTTCGCCGCCGACTATCTCCCCCGCATCGATCCATGGATCCTTGCGTTGCTGCTCGCCGGAATCCTGTTGCCTGAACTTTTCCGCCTGGTCAGTTCCGAGATCGGCGCCAAAAGCAAAACTCCGCGTGGCCGCAACGGCGCGCTGATCGCTCTCGCCCTGATCGTGGTGTATATCAGCGCGCGCGGTGTGCTGCATGGCAACGCCACCGACGTGCTCGATGCTCATTCCTATCGCGGCGAATCGCCCCGCCGCCTTGGCGCTTTCCCCGATCCCATTTCTCTTTTCACCTGGCACGGCATCGCGGAAACACAATCCCTCGTTTGTTTGGCGGAAGTCCCGGTGGATTCGGCCAGGGAATTCGACGCGGAAGCCGCGAATTGCCAGCACAAGCCCGAATTTTCACCAGTATTGGACATGGCGCAAAAAACTGCGGTCGCCGACAAATTCCTGCAGTCCGCGCGCTTTCCCCGCGCGACCGTTGAGAAAACGCAGGACGGCTATGAGGTGATAATCCGTTCGCTTCGCGATATCGTGGAACAGGAAACCAGCCATAGCGTCGCCGCGCGCATCGTGCTGGATGCAAAACCGCGGGTCTTCAGCGAAGAGCTCGTCTGGGCCAGGGACTTACGGCTGCGTTGATGTCGTGCTGTTCAAAGCGGGCGGGTGCTGCCTTTTGCGTAGCATGAGCCGCGAAGCCAGGTAACTGAGAGCCACAAATACCACCAAAAACGCGGCTGTCTGCAATTTGTGTTGCCGCAAAAACGGCAATGCTTCATTTCCATAGCGAATCGCCAGGTAGCCAATCCCCAGGTAGCGGATCAGGCGAGCCAGCGTAATCGCGGAAGTGAAACTCCACAGCGGCACTTCAAACACTCCCGCCGCAAGCACGAAAACTTTGAACGGCGTCGGCGGAGGCAACAGCGCCGCGACCAACATCCCGAGAAACCCGTTCTGTTCCACCGCGTGACGGATGACCGGTGCTCGCGCTCCCGCCTTTTTATGAAAGAAAGCCTCGCCGCCTTTGCGCGCAATGAAGTACAGCAGCACGCAGCCAAGAACCGAACCCGCCGCCGCCATGAGTGCGTACAACACCATGCGCGCCGGATGCTGGATGGCAAGTTCAATCAGCAACAGATCGTTGATCACCGGGAACGTCAGCACCGACGAATCCAGAAAGGAAATCAGGAAAAGCCCTGGTGCGCCCAGCACACCGGCAAACGCGACGATTTTCTGTTTCCATGCGCTCAACGAACTTGTCAAAAGAAAGCCCCCAGAAAAGCGTGGAATTCACCGACGCTCGGGCCGCTCTAGAGCAGCGTCTCGATCGCCTCGACGATTACATCGTAAACGTGGTGCAATTCCTCGGGCTCCATCACGTAGGGAGGAAGCACATACACAACATTCCCCAAGGGCCGCAGGAGCACGCCACGCTCCAGAAAGAACCCATATAGTTTTGGACGCAGGTCTGATAGATATCCCGGATCGTCGGCCCGCAGTTCCACTATGCCGATTGTTCCGATCTGTCTGGTCTCCCCAACTTGATGCATATTGCTCAGATGCCTCAGCCGCATCGCATGGATTCGCGCGATCGTCGCAATGCGGTCGAATACCGGTTCATCGTCGAAGATCTGCAAATTCGCAACCGCCGCCGCGCAAGCCAAAGCATTTCCCGTGTAGGAATGCCCGTGATAAAAAGTGTGCAGGCGGTTCTCGCTGCGGAACGTCGACTCCACGCGATCGCTGCAAAGAGTCACTCCCATGGGAAGAAATCCACCGGTGATTCCCTTGGAGATGCACATCAAATCCGGCGTGACGTTGGCCAGATCGCAGGCAAACATTTTTCCGGTGCGCCCGAATCCCGTAAGCACCTCGTCGGCAATCAGCAGGACATCGTGCTTGGTGCACAACACGCGAACTTTCTGCAGAAATTCCACGGGATGCACGATCATTCCGCCCGCGCCTTGCAGCAATGGCTCCACGATGACGGCGGCAATCTGCGCGCCGCGCTCTTCTAGCAATTGCTCCAATTGCTGCACACAATCGATGCGGCAACTCTCGCGTTTCAAACCGACGGGACAGCGATAACAATAGGCGGAGTGCACGCGGTGAACCGAATACCGCATCGATTGGAAAGGGTCGGTGAAGGGCGATTCGTCGCTTACCGACATCGCTCCCGCCGTATCGCCGTGATACCCATGCGCCAGTGCTACAATCTCGCGCTTCTCGGGCCCCTCCACATTTCCAAAATGCTGCAGCGCCATTTTTAGCGCTACTTCCACCGCGGTTGAGCCGTCATCGGAAAAGAACATGTGCGTGAGTTGCGCCGGAACCCACTTGCGCAGGCGTTCGGCCAACTCTTCCGCGGCATCATGCGTAAACCCCGCCAGGATCACATGCTCGAGCTTTCGCGCCTGCTCGGCGATTGCCGCGGCAATCCGCGGATTCGCGTGGCCATGTAGATTCACCCACCACGACGAAATCGCGTCGATAATCTTGCGCCCGTCTGCGGTGTACAAGAAGACGCCTTCGGCTCTGGCCACGCGGATGGGCGGCGGGTCCAGAACACGATTAGTGAAGGGATGCCAGATTTGCAGCGGCGAATTCATTGCGCAAATGCGGATCGATCAAAATGGTTCAGGAACACCTGCATGAGGGCGGTGCGGTGAAGGTTGGGGAGTTTCGGAACTTCCCCAATCACGCGGACGTGTCCGAACTTTTCAATGGTGTCGCGGTTTTCGCGGTTTTGATCGCCGATCAGCACCACGCCATGCACCGGCAATTCCGCCGCGTGCAGCGCCGCCAACGTCAGCAGGGTGTGATTGATGGTGCCCAGGCCGCTGCGCGCCGCCAGGATCACCGGCAATTTGAATTTCACCATCATATCCAGCATGAATTGCTTTGGATTGATGGGCACCAGCACGCCGCCGGCGCCCTCCACAATCAGCCAGTCATTGATCAGGGTCGTCGGCAGGTTGATTCGTCCCAGATCGATTTCCACACCGGCCCAACGAGCGGCCAGATCGGGCGAAACCGGAGGAACAAATTTGTAAACTTCTTCCAGCGTGCGGTCGGTGCCGATGCCGGCCAGACGCATCACAGTCACGCGGTCTGAACCTTCCAGCGTACCGGTCTGAATCGGTTTCCAGTACACGGCATCGAGCGCCGCACACAGCAAAGCGGCCAGTGTTGTTTTCCCGACTCCCGTATCTGTACCCGTAATGAAGAAATGGCGTCTCATGCGCGTTTCGCCACCGCCACGCTAGCCCGCAAGGAACGCCACGAGGTCAGGGATTTCACCAATCTCCTCAATTCAGCCTCCGGGATCTTGCTGGTCAAAGACAATCGCAAGCGCGCGCTGCCATGCGGCACCGTGGGCGGCCGGATGGCCCTGACAGCAAATCCATCACATTGCAGATAATCGGCCGCGTCCAGAGTGTCCGCGACATTTCCCAATACCACGGGAACGATCTGGCTGGCACTGCCGGCGGTCTTGAATCCTGCGGCCCTCAGCTGTTCCGCCACACGCGCAGAGCGTTGCAGTAATTCCTGACGTTCCCGATCCATCGTGATCGCAATCTTCAACGCCGTCCCAATTTGTTGCGCAAAATACGGCGGCAGGGCCGTGCTGAACACAAAGGTCCGTGCGTGGTTCACCAGATAGTCCTTCAATACTTCTGGACCGCACACGAATGCTCCTGCGCAACCCAGCGCCTTGCCACAGGTGTGGACGCTGGCCAGCACTCGCCCCGCAATTCCCGCGGCGGCCGCCAAGCCACGGCCACTTGGTCCATGCACACCTATTGCGTGGGCTTCATCGACAATCAACGCCGCGCCGTATTTCTCAGCCATTTCGGCCAATTGCTCCAACGGCGCCAGATCGCCATCCATGCTGAACAGCGTTTCAGTAACAATTACCCTGCGCCAGGGAGCGCCCGAATCCTGACGCAGCGCAAGCTCCAGGGCCTGCAAATCGAGATGCGGATAGATGACTTTTCGCGCTCCCGCCAATCGCATTCCGTCAATCAGACTGGCGTGGTTCAACGCATCGGAATAAATCACGTCGTCCTTACCGACCAGCGACCCCAGCAAACCCAGGTTCGCCGCGTACCCTGTGGTGAAGAACAACGCCGCTTCGGTCCCAGCAAATTCCGCGAAACGCTCTTCCAACTCGCGCCAATCTTCGGTTTCGCCGGAGAGCAGCCGCGAGCCCGTTCCTCCCACGCGACTCGCATGGCTAACCGATTCCACGAGTGATTGCCGCAAAGCTGGATTTTCCGCCAGACCCAAATAGTCGTTCGAGCAGAAATTGATCCCACGAATTTCTGCCAAGGTCCGGCATAGGCTGCGCTCCTCCAGCGCGCGCAGATCTCTCCGCAACCCGGCTTTCCAAATGGACAGGATGTCAGACGGCATGGCGCTCCAGCGGCTTCATTCCCAGGCTCTCGAGCAACTGTTCATCCTCATCCGGCCCGGGGTTCGGTGTGGTTAGCAGTTTTTCTCCTACAAAAATCGAATTCGCTCCCGCTACAAAACACAGCGTCACGGCTTCCGGCGACAATTGCTTTCGTCCGGCCGCCAGCCTGACGCGCGAGGCAGGCATGATGATCCTGGCCGTGGCGATGGCGCGAACCATTTCCAGGGGATCCAGCGCGGGCAACGATGCAAGCGGCGTGCCCTCTACTCGCACCAGCATATTGATGGGTACGCTTTCCGGATGCGGCTTCAGCGTGGCCAGCTGCTGCAGCAATCCCACGCGGTCGCTCTCCTTCTCGCCCATGCCGAGAATTCCGCCGCAGCATACGGTGATTCCGGCCTTGCGCACCGCCGCAAGCGTCCGCAATCGTTCGTCGTACACGCGCGTTGTGATGATCGAGCCGTAGAACTCCGGCGAGGTGTCCAGATTGTGGTTGTATGCTGTGAGCCCCGCGCCCTTCAATCGCACAGCTTGCTCTTCCGTCAGCATCCCCAAGGTGCAGCAAACTTCCAGTCCAAGTGCCGATACGCCCCTAACCATTTCCAAAACTTTGTCGAAGTCCCGCCCTTGCGGAGCCTCCCGCCACGCCGCTCCCATGCACATTCGTGTTATGCCGCGTGAAGCCGCGTCGCGAGCCACGGCGATCACATGCTCGGGGTCCAGCAACCCTTGCCGCTCCACATCTGCATCATAATGCGCACTTTGCGGACAGTAGGCACAGTCCTCCGGGCACCCTCCGGTCTTGATGGAGATCAACTGGCAGGTTTGTACGCGGTCGGTCGCGTGAAACACGCGGTGCACGGTTTGTGCGCGATACACGAGTTCCGGAAGCGGGGTTCGGTAGATGGCTTCCACTTCGTCTTTTTTCCAGTCGTGCTTAAGTTGGGTATCCATGTGCCGGGCCGCTGCCAATTCGGTCGATTCACTCATCATTTTTCTATTTCGCCTGGTTCAGGTTTGAACTGTTTCTCAGTCGCAGCTCTTCATACTATCATTGCTATTGCCTTCAAACCATTTTCCCTTCCGCCTATCGTGAATCTGATAACTCCCCAATGGCCTGCTTGCGCACACCTGCCCATCTTTTCATTTCAAATCGTTTGACCACCCATTGGCAAGATGTTATAAATCAATGTCTTGTATCATCCGTCGCTTTGGCACACCGTTGGTTCGGGGTAGCGTGGACCCGCTTGGGGTCTGAAGGTGCCATTAAAGGTCGAACAGTTCTCCTCCTGTCATAACTGCGGGTTCTCCCCCCAGGTTCTCGAGGAGTGTTCTGGCCTCGGCGGTGACTAACTTCGTTTTTCCGTTCACTTCGCTCAAGTTGGACCGGAAGTGTGGTGTAGTTCGACGGGGAGCCAAACGACCATTTGGTTGTGCGCTCAGCCCCCGTGATTGAATTGACTCAATCTGGAGGAACCTTCATGCGTACTTGGCTGACCTCGGTGTGCTCCATCGGCGGTCGCTTCATTTCAAGAATTTCTGCTGCTCTCGTCCTCGTGCTTCTCAGCGGTACCGCGCTCCTAGCTCGGGCCGCGGAAGAAGTTCCGGGCGGCGAAGCAGGCCTCAAGCTCCCGGATCTTTCCCAGGTCACATTCCTGGGCATCAATGGTCACAAGTTGCTGTTGTTTGGCATCGTGATCTGCATCCTGGGTCTGCTGTTCGGGATGACCATTTTCACGAAGCTGAAAAACCTGCCCGTGCACCACTCCATGCGCGAAATCTCCGAACTGATCTACGAAACCTGCAAAACCTACCTGATCACGCAGGGCAAGTTCCTTCTCCTTTTGTGGGTCTTCATCGCCATTGTGATCGTGCTCTATTTCGGCATGCTCGCCCCGGTCCCGGGCAAATCCGTGATGCTTACGCTGCCGATCATTTTGCTGTTCAGCTTGATTGGTATGGGGGGCAGCTACGCCGTGGCGTGGTTCGGCATCCGCGTGAACACTTTTGCCAACTCCCGCACCGCCTTCGCTGGTCTCCGCGGCATCCCTTACCCCATCAACCACATTCCGCTGGAAGCAGGCATGAGCGTCGGCATGATGCTCATCAGCGTGGAACTGCTGATGATGCTGATCATTTTGCTGTTCATTCCCGGCGATTACGCTGGGCCGTGTTTCATTGGCTTTGCCATCGGCGAATCCCTCGGCGCTGCCGCGCTGCGAATTGCCGGCGGTATTTTCACGAAGATCGCCGACATCGGGTCTGACTTGATGAAGATCGTTTTCAAGATTAAGGAAGACGATGCCCGCAACCCCGGCGTCATCGCCGACTGCACGGGTGACAATGCCGGCGACTCGGTCGGCCCCACCGCAGACGGCTTCGAGACCTACGGCGTCACCGGCGTGGCGCTGATTACCTTCATCCTGCTGGCCGTGAAAGATCCCACCATCCAGGTTCAATTGCTGGTGTGGATCTTCGTTATGCGCGTGATTATGCTGATCGCCAGTGCCGCAGCCTACTTCATCAATGGAGCAATCCAGAAGGTGCGCTTCGGCAATGCCAAAGAAATGAACTTCGAAACACCGCTCACCTGGCTGGTGTGGATTACCTCCTTCGTTTCCATCGCGTTCACCTACGTGGTTTCCTCATTCATTATTCCGTCTCTCGGCGGCGACCCTTCTCAGTGGTGGAAACTCGCCACGATCATTTCCTGCGGAACGCTTGCCGGTGCGGTCATTCCGGAATTGGTGAAAGTTTTCACTTCGACGGAATCGCGGCACGTTAAAGAAGTGGTCATCTCCGCACAGGAAGGCGGCGCATCGCTCGGCATTCTCTCCGGATTTGTGGCCGGCAACTTCTCCGCGTACTACCTGGGCTTGGCGATGGTCTCGCTAATGTCCATCGGCTACCTGATCAGCACGTTGGGGCTCGCGAATCTAATGGTTGCCGCGCCGGTCTTTGCCTTCGGGCTGGTAGCTTTCGGGTTCCTGGGCATGGGACCTGTGACCATCGCCGTCGATTCCTACGGCCCGGTCACCGACAACGCACAATCGGTGTATGAACTTTCGATGATTGAGCAGATTCCCAACATCAAGGCGGAACTGAAGAAGGATTACAACATCGACGTGGACTTCGAGCGTGCCAAGCACCTGCTGGAAGCCAATGACGGCGCGGGCAACACGTTTAAAGCCACCGCCAAACCAGTGCTAATCGGAACTGCTGTGGTCGGTGCAACCACGATGATCTTCTCGATCATCATGGCGCTGACGCACGGCCTCTCAGAAAACGTCAACAAGCTTTCCCTGCTGCACGCACCGTTCGTTCTTGGACTGATTACCGGCGGCGCCATGATTTACTGGTTTACCGGCGCATCCACGCAAGCCGTTACCACGGGAGCGTATCGCGCGGTGGAATTCATCAAGAGCCACATCAAGCTGGAAAGCGCGGAAAAAGCCAGCGTGGCGGACTCCAAAAAAGTGGTGCAAATCTGCACCCAGTATGCGCAAAAGGGCATGCTGAATATTTTCATCGCCGTGTTCTTCGCCACGCTGTCGTTTGCGTTCGTCGAACCTTTCTTCTTCATCGGCTATCTCATTTCCATTGCCATCTTCGGTCTGTACCAGGCCATCTTCATGGCCGATGCCGGGGCCGCTTGGGACAACGCCAAGAAAATAGTGGAAGTGGAGATGAAGCAAAAGGGTACGCCGCTCCACGATGCTACCGTTATTGGCGACACGGTTGGTGATCCGTTCAAGGACACTTCCTCCGTGGCTCTCAACCCGGTCATCAAGTTCACGACACTCTTCGGCTTGCTCGCCGTCGAGTTGGCCGTGAAACTGACCGCGCAAACCGGCGGCACGTTGTCGCATCTCCTGGCCGCCGCGTTCTTCCTGGTTTCCTTCGTATTCGTGTATCGCTCTTTCTTCGGCATGCGCATCAAAGGCGCCGCTGCAAGCTAGCGGGAAACCAACTGGCTCACAATCAACGGGGCGGCGCGCGCAGCCGCCTCGTTCGTTTTTCAATGAACAAATCTTTCGAGGCCACTCGAATCCGCGCGGTCGCGGTGCTAGAATCCACTTCGTGTTTTGACGAGGACCCTACCAATGAAAAAATCTCTTTTGTTGAGTTTTGCTGCGCTTGCGGCGGTCGCTATTCCCTCTGCGTCTTTTGCCCAGGCGCCTATCAAATGGAAGATTCACGATGAGGACCGCCCGGTTCCCCCGGTCATCACCCCCGGAACGCCCAGCACACAGGACACGCCCGGACGCGCTCCGTCTGACGCCGTGGTGGTTTTCGATGGAAAAGACCTGTCGAACTGGGTGCAGGACGGTGATGGAAGCGCGGCGAAGTGGAAAGTGGAGAACGGTTATTTCGAAGTGGTGCCGGGCGCCGGGGGCATTCACACCAAGCAGCCCTTCGGGGATTGCCAGCTGCACGTGGAGTTCGCCGAACCGCTGCCTGCGCATGGCGAGAGCCAGGATCGCGGGAATAGCGGCGTTTTTCTGATGGGGTTGTACGAAGTGCAGGTGCTCGATTCCTACGAAAACAAGACGTATGCGGACGGCCAGGCCGCCGCGCTCTACGGGCAGTATCCGCCGCTGGTCAACGCTTCGCTTCCGCCGGGCCAATGGCAGAGGTATGACATCGTTTTCCATGGCCCTCGCTTCGACCAATCGGGCAAGCTGCTTCGCCCCGCGCGCGTTACGGTGTTTCACAACGGTGTTTTGGTGCAGGACGAAGTTCAGCTCACGGGACCCACGGCCCACAAACAGCGCCCGCCGTACAAGCCGACGCCGGAAAAGTTGCCGCTGGGGCTGCAGGATCACCATGCGCCGGTGCGGTATCGCAATATTTGGGTGCGTGAGTTGAAGGAGTCGGCGGATTGATTCGCGAAGCATTTGAAACGTCTCGGGCCATTTGACGAAAGGCCTCACCCCTGAAGTGGTGAGCTACCGGAATGAGCTACAGAAATCAGCTAGGAGCGTATTAGCTTCAGGAACTTTGCCGGGTTGTTGTCGAAACCGGGGAAGACTGCGTTCAGTTGCTTCACTCCGTTGTGTTTTGTGAGGATTTCGCCGACGACAGTTCGAAAATCGGTCGTGAGCATCAGGTCGCGCCCCTCGTTTAACTGCTGATTCTCGAGCCCGGGCCACTTTCCGTACACCCGGCCACCTTTCACGTCGCCGCCCATCACGAGCATGCAGTTCGCGTGGCCGTGGTCCGTGCCCCGGTTGCCGTTTTCCTTCGCCGTGCGCCCGAACTCGCTCATGGTCACGACAACCACCTCGCCCATGCGGTCGCCCATGTCCTGATGGAACGCCGCCAGCGATTGACCCAAATCCTTCAGCAGGTTCGACAGTTGTCCTTGCACTCCACCCTCGTTCACGTGATTGTCCCAACCGCCGCAATCCACGAACACCACTTCAGTACCGATCTTCGCCTTCAGCATCACGCCAATCTGTTGCAAGCGTTGGCCCAGAGGACTTTTCGGATAATCCGCGCCATTTTCCGGCGGATACTTGCTAATATCAATTTTCTTCAGGAGATCGATCGCTTCAAATGTCGCGGCTCCGGTGCCATGCAGTGCATGATCCACAGACTGCGCGTACATGGCTTCGAATCCGCCTTCCACGACATTCGCCATTGCGGCGGATTGTGGCTGCACCTTGAATTGCCTTAAATCCGGCAAGGCAATGGCACCGGTGCTGCCCCATAGCATTCGCGGCAAGTTCGGCCCCATGGCCACGGCGCGAAACGGTGAAGCATGTTCTTCGGGAATTGTGCCAATCGCGCGGTCCAGCCATCCATCTTCTGTTGCTTTCACGCCGGGAGTGCCGGTTTCCATATAATCTTGCGCATCAAAGTGCGAGCGCGTGGGATCAGGCGATCCTGCGGCGTGCACAATAGCCAACTGGCTTTTCTGAAACATCGGCACCAAGGGCGCCAGGCTCGGATGCAGCCCGAAAAATCCATCCAAATCGAGCGCCGCTTCGGCTCCTCCGCGCTTTGGCTGCGGGATGGCAATCGTGGGGCGCATGCGGTAATAGTTTGGCTCGGCAAATGGGACCACGATATTCAATCCATCGGCGGCGCCACGCTGGAACAGCACCAGCAACTGCTTCTTTCCTTCCGCCGGAGTCGACGCAATCGCGCGCTGCAGGAACGCCGGGACGGTGCTGAGACCGACCATGGCGATTCCGCCCTGCTTCATAAAATACCGCCGCGAAAATTTCGCGGGCCTCACTCCCTCGCAGCATTGGTTGTTCATAAAGGACTCCTGCACCCAATGTTCGGTCGGCATCTACACTTACATCGCAAAAACGAGAGCAAGCTCTCGCACTCCAAAATTTATCGGCGCTGAAATTCCGGCGCGCCCAGCACCAATCCCGTTACTACTCCCAGGTCCACTTGCTTCACGGGATCATCCAGTTTCGCCTGCGGCACCTGCGGGTTCTCCAACTGTTTTTCCAGTGTCTCGACGGTTGCGGGTGCAGCCTGCCCGCCCAGGAAAACCTGGACCGCGCGATCCAGCGCAGCCTTGGCATCGTCCCCTCGTTCACTTCCCAGAACCGCGGGGACGTCGCTGCGCGAGCCGCGCACCTTATTACCGGCTAGCGCGAGCGAAAAATTCAGGCGGCTGAGCAGCGCGCCGGTGTTGACCCAAGTCTCGGCTTTGTCCGAATAGCCGGTGGGAGGCTGGCATTGGTAGAGCGGTTCGCCGATGCGTGCGACCCATTGGACCAGAGGCATGGGCGTGTCCACATCGCTTCCGAGGGCACGCACGGAAGTCACTACAAGCTCGTAGGGCGTCTTAACCTTCGCCCGGTAGGTTTCGCGCGACCAGAACTCCGGCGAATAGATCATCGTGCGCATCACTTCCCGGATATCACCATCACTTTTGTGGAACGTCTTCGCCATACGCGCAACCAGCGCCGGCGGCGGATTGTCCGACACGAAACGGCGCGCCAGTTTCGTCGATATGAATTTCGCGGTGTTTGGATTCTTGGCGAGCAACTCGATCACCTGCTCGCCGTCCTTGATGCCGCCTGAATGAATTTTCTTCCCCAGCACTACTTTCACGTCCGGGTCGTGGAGTTTTTCGTCAAACTTGAAGACCGCGATCTCGCGTGGCCTTTCGATGGTCCAGCCGGTAAAGCACCGCGCCACTTCCGCTACATCTTTTTGCGTGTACCCGCCGTCTACGCCCAGGGTGTGCAGTTCCATCAACTCACGCCCGTAATTTTCGTTCAGACCGCGCTCCTGCTTTTTTGCGTTCTGCGGATTCGCGGGCTGCAGCACTGGTGGCCGCCTTCCTCCCGGCCCTCGCTGCATTTGGCGTAAGGCGCGCTGTTCCGCCAGTCGCTCTGCCGCCTTCGGATCCGCGCTTAAGAAATTGTCCAGATAAAAGAGCATTGCCGGGCTTTTTGCCGTGACCGTAACCAGGTCCTTGAATTTTCCCAGCGCGTGCGGCTGAATCACGTCCCGTTCATACGACGTCAGGTACCACTTCACTTCGCCCTTTCCGGCAAAAACGTTGAAGTGGTTGAACCAGAAATCATCCATGACCTGCTGTAATTGCCGTTCGCTGTAGACCGCGCGCGTCATCTTGGCCATCGCCAATTCTTCCACAACGCGCTGTGGCCTCTTGCTGTCATCGGAAATTGCGGGCGGCACCGCATTCGGATCTACGCTCAGGGCATTTCTTCCCGCGCCGCGCGTAGGAGGATTTAACTTCATCGGCGAGGGCGTATCCGGGGACGCAGCCGCGACGGTCGCATTATTCGCGGGCATCGTGCCTTCAGGTCCGTCCAGGTCCCGCGCCATCACCGTGATCGCAGCGTCCGCCTGCTTCTGCGCTTTCTGTTCAGGCGTCTCTTCTTTGGCCTGGGTATTTGGTTTGGCCGCTTGCTGCTTTGGGTTCGGATATTCGGCCATCAACTGGGAATTGGACATCTTCAGCGTGGGATAGATATTCAGGCGCGCCTCAACCGCGCTGTCGTCGATGGACTTGGGATTGAGTTGCAGGTCAATCCATTTGGCCAGCCCCATCTGTTTCACGCGGTCCACATCCCCGGGGCGTGGGCCGTACCCCAGCCGGTTCAGCGCGTGCAGCACCGCTTCATCGACACTCAGCTCGGTAACGGGCAAGCCTTTCAGAACAGCGTCCTGCTGCTTCGGTTTATTTTCACTGGGATTCGCAGCCGCGACGGCAGGCAGATCGGCCTGGCCACACACCAGGCAAGCGGCCAGGACCAATGCGAAAACAGCTCGAGAATTATCGGAGTTTTGGCGGTTCGGAATGCGTCCAGAACCCGCCGGATGGCTTGCTGGCCGACAAAAAGAGCGGTAGCGCCTCATAGCTCAGACTAACCCGGCTGGGCACAAAAAGTTGCTTGCCGTGGAGCTTGATGTTGCTTATCGGGTAGCCTGCCCGGCTTGCAAGACCAAGCACTGCGCAACTAGTTTATCAGCGTGATTTCGGTCCCTTTTGCCGATGCCTGGTTCCCTTTTTCGTCCGCCGCCAGCAGCACTAACCGGTAGTTTCCCGCTGGCAGGTCTTTCACCGCGACCTTTAGGGCAAAAGGCACCACCGTGTTCCCTTTGTTGACGAACTCGTCCAGCGGAACTACGCCGGTGAAGAAAACCTCTTTGTTCGTGGCCGTATCGTAGATGCGGTATCCCGCACCCACTTTGGGGGGCGTTTCCGACTTCTCCAGGGGAGCATAAAGCTCCGAATACAAAATGATATTGTCGGACTTTTTGAACTGGTTAGCCGCGGCAGGCGTGAATTGCATGCCCTTTACGATCAGCGGAGTGTGATCCTCGAGCAGAGACGCATCGACGTCTGACGAGATCTGGTCGATGCGCTGGAAGTTGGTCGTAAGAACCACCCCGCCGAGCGTAAATTTCTTGCCATCATATGGCTCGATCACCAAGGGGGTCTCAAATTTTCCGAAGCTCTCGCCTCCTGTGCTGAACACTACGGTGAGTTTGTAGGTGCCTGGCGCGGCGTCAAACTGGTTTTCGTAGTGATACGGATGCTTGGCAAAATCCTTGGCCTGGTCCTTCTCCATTTCCAGATCCAGGGTGTCGCTGAAACGCGCGCCGACGCTCCCGTCCGGTTTATAAGCGACGCCCAAGACGTTTACGTTTGAATGGTATTTCCCTTTGTCCTTGCTGAACGTCAACGCGTCTCCCGGAATTTCCATCGCCAGGTTCACGCGCGCTACGTTCGGTCCGGAGTAAAAATACGGAGTTTGCATCGTTCCGTGGATGGATCCCGCCTGGCTCCCCGCAGCTTGCACTTCCATCTGCTTTTCAATAGGCTTGCCGACCAGCGGGTCGGCCGGGCGCGCGTTGCAGTAACCGGTGCGCGAGCGCACATCCGTGCCAGTGCGGCTGAGTTTGACTTTCAGCGTGTGACAGCTTCCCTCCGCCGAGGCCTGAGGGACATAGCCGAGGACATAGAACTCGTTACCTTCGCGGGCGATGCGGTCCAGTCCCCCGAGCAAATCGTTGGTATTGTAAATCGCGAAGCCGCCAGTGCCTTCGGCGATCATTTGCAGAATCTGTTGGTTGGTGGCCACGGAAGTCGGCAACGGCGGCACAATCGCCCGCGGCTGATTCATCGGGTTGTTGCCGTAGTAGTTTCCATAGCCTCCATAATTGCCGTTATTGGTAGTTCCTCCGGTCGAGCCACTGCTGCCTTTGCCACCACCGGACGTGCCGCCGGTGCCACCCGTTCCACCTTTGCCTCCTCCGGCTCCCGTACCTCCACCGGCACCTCCGGCGCCTCCACCCGGCCGGCCGCCCCCACCGCCACCTCCGCCAGTGCCTCCTCCACCGCCGCCTCCGGGCTTCTGCGGCTCGAGTGAGGATGCCAGAGGGTAACTCGCCATTACGAGTCTCGGCTGCGTTGAGCGTGCGCCATTTCGCAGCGTAGCGGTCTGGGTTTGAATTCGGTCATCCTGGCCCTTCAACTGGGCGCTGCCGCCAGGCACCGTCGCCACCAGCCCGCGAACGTCGAGCGAGTAGACAGCGATGTTGGCCTTGTTGCAGGCATCAATTGTGGCCGTCAACTCCGACAGCCGCTCCGCGTCCAAGGGAAATCCTGCTGAGAACAAGACCAGCATTTTTCGGCCGGGCACAGCCCGCAACCCTTTCGCCAGACTCCGGATCGCCAGCAGCATCGAACGCGCGCCCAGGTCCGCGGCAGCGTTGTTCAGAGAAAAGGGGCCGGAACCGGTGGAAGCCACTATGGCGGATTGCGAGGTGGTATCAGGATTGGTCTCCAAGTAGGGATTCTGCACACCGCTGACCGCAGCCTTTAGCTGTTCTGCGTTGGCCGTGAAATTCTGCTTGATCATCAGGCTGCCGCCAAATTCCGCGATGGCCATCATGTGATCGGGCCCAGCCGTCTTTTCGATAAAGGTGCTGGCGGCTTTGCGAGCCTGGATTTGATCGGCTTTGTCCATCGAGGAGTTATCAAAGAACAGCACCATGTAGCGTTTTTGACCCTTTTCCTGAACTCCGGGTTCGGAGCCGAATGAAAAGCTGGTGATGGTCTGTTCCTTGTTGTCCTCGTAGACTTTGAATTCCTGCTGCTGCAAATCGCGAATGTAATTCCCTTTTTTGTCCGTCACGACGGCATCGACCAGCACGATTCGCGATTCTGTCTTGATCACCGGCAACGGCGCCGTTGCAGCGGCCTCTTCATTCGTAGCCGCGGGCTTGGGCGGCTCCGATGGCGCCTGCGCACGTAGCACCGGGCAAAGAAGTGCAATCCCACCTACAGTAAACATCAGCACGCAGTTTTTTTTCATCGGAATCTTTCTCCGCGAGCGCGCGGCCTCCTGTTCACTCCGGTATATCCACAGCGCCATTGCGCGCCGCCATTTGCGATCCTTCCGAATCCCGGATGACCTGGCGCACCAGGTATTTTCCGGGTTTCAAATCAAAGCTCGATTTGACTGTCAATCCGCCCTGCAACAGTTTCTGGTACGTGGCATCTTCCAGTTTCATTTCCAGAGTCTTTTGCGCGCCAACAACGAAATTACCGTTGGCATCGAAAATTGCCGTCGCCACGGTGAGGTTATCCAGATTCCTCCCGCCCGCTTTCCGGAAATGAACTCCCTGCAATTGCAGCTTGGAAAAGATCTGCAACTGCACTCCTGACGGCTCTGTCTTCGTGTATTGCGTCTGGATTTCCATCGGCAAATCCTGGATCTCATCCCGCGAAAACACCGCCTCTTGAATGTCCTGCCTCGCCTGTGGATTGTCTACTTTTTTCGGCGCATAATACCCTCGCCGCGCCTGGATGGTATATTTTCTCTTCCCGGTGATCTTAACCGTAATGGTATGAAACGCGCCATCCATCTTTTCGGTCTGGGGAGAAAATCCAAGCACATAAGAAGCTTCGGGGGCCGCCCCCAGAGCGCTCAAACCTCCCGCCAGATCATTCGAATTGTGGAAAAATGCGCCCCCCGTGCCGTACGCCAAATCCGCCAGGACGTAAGCCTGCTGGGTCTGAGATTCCACCCGGAACGTGGTCTTGAAGCCCACCGTGCGGAACGTATCGGAGTTCGCCCGGGTGATATCTCCCCGGACGTCCGGAGTGTACAGTCCGCGAACGTCCAGCGTGTTCAGCACGATGTTGGATTGGTTCGCGCGCTCCTCGACGTCGAACATCTGATTGGTCAGCGTGGTCAGCAAAAATCCGGGAGACACGATCAGCATGACGCGTTCGCCGGGCATCCCGGCAAGGCGACGGAGCGTATCCTCGATACTTCTATAAACATATTCGTTCTCCGTGTCACCCTGAATCAGTTTCGTGGGCGCCACCATTCGGACAACGGAGCGGGCATCATTGATCTTATTGCGGTCGCCGTCATATTTGCACTGGATGGTTTCTTCGACGGCCACATCAAATACCTGCTGGTTCATCACATTGATGATCTGATCGGCCTCGTAATGCGAAATGTCAGGGCATTCCCTGAATTGCGGCACAGATTTTGGCCGCGGCACCAGACCCTGCAGTGCGCGCTGCAGCGCCGCTCTGTCATTCGTAAATGCGACGTTTAACTGCTGCGAGGCGGTGAACAGACCCACGCGATCGGTCGGTGCGAGACTATCCAGAAACTTGGCAACACCGGTCCGCGCATACCGGGCATCCTCCAATGACAAATGACTGTCATCAAAGAACAAGGCGATGAAGCGGTCCGGCAGGACAGTTTTGCTTCCGTTGGTCTGGTCCATCTCGGTGCTATGCGTCAGCGCCGCCGCCTCCGCTTTTTCTCGCCGCGTTTCTCTCGTTTCGACGCTAAAGAGGCTGATGGGCTGTAATTTGCCCTGGTCGTATAACTGAAAATCTTCCGGTTTCAGATTCCCTACCGGGTTGCCGTTTACGTCGCGCACCACTACGTGCACCTGCACCAGGTTTACGCGCAGTCTGAACGTGGTCCCTGAATCCTGGATGGTCACTTCCGCGTTTGGATCGTTCTTTGTGGAAGACGTCTGGCCTGAGGTGGGTGTTTGCGCTGAAGTGGTGGGACTTTGCAGTTGCTGTCCGTGCACTGGTACCATGCCTGCCAGCGCCGCCGTAATCACAGTCATTCTGACAAGCAGCCAGCGCTTCCCCTTCGCGTGGAACCGTGTGTGAAGCATCCCTCGCCTGCCCCCATTCGCGAGCTGGCCGTAACTCTACCACTCGCCCACTCATCTTCCCGCGCGGGTGGGACATCCTGACTATACCGCGGGACACCCTTTTGTCAACGAAGCTTCTTCCTGTGTCATCGGCCTTGGCTGCAGTTTCCGGATAGCTCCGTAATCCACGCGGAATTCGTACTGATCGGGTTCCCATCTTGGGACCGCTGCGAGGATATACTGCTACCGATGATGGGCTGATTCGTGATTCCTCAGCTCGCAGACCATTGAAACACAAGGTGAAGACATGAGCGCTTCAAACTCCAACCGCACCGCTCTCATTACCGGCGCATCTCGTGGTCTTGGCGCTGCCATCGCTTTTGAGCTGGCAGCGACGGGCGTGAACGCGGCCGTCAACTACTTCAACAGCGATAAAGCGGCGGAACAGCTCTGCCAGCGTATTCGGCAGGCAGGCGGTCATGCGCATGCCTGCCAAGCGGATGTGCGCAGAGAGGCCGAAGTGGCACGTCTGGTGGCGGAAGTAGGCGAGGCATTCGGCCACATCGATGTGCTGGTGGTGAACGCCACCGGCCCGCAGCCATTTCTCTCTATCGAAGAACAGACATGGGACACGTACCTCGATCAATTGGAGTTTTTCGTGAAGTCGCCTCTGCTCTTGCTGAAGCAAGTTCTGCCGGGAATGAAGCAGCGCGGCTTCGGCAGGGTCATCAACATCGGCAGTGAAGTCTTCGAGCTTGGGAATCCGCGGTTTGCGAACTACGTTTCCGCCAAGGGCGCTCAGCTAGGACTTACTCGTTCCTGGGCACGTGAACTTGCGCCCACCGGCATTACCGTCAATCTTGTCGCACCCGGCTGGATTCCCACCGAGCGACACGCCGACGCGACGCAGGAAGAATTGGACAGCTACACCGCAAATGTCCCCATGAAACGAATGGGCAAGCCCGAGGATGTGGCCAAAATGGTCGCTTTTCTTTCGAGCGACGCCGCGCGCTTCATCACCGGGCAGAAATTTTCTGTGAATGGCGCGAATACTCTGGCTTGAGAATTCGATTTTGGCTGGATGGTCGATAACTCAGGCCAGGTTCCGGCAGAGCCGTTAAGAATGGTAGCCGGGACCGCCCGGCGACCCGCACTCTTTCCACAACTTTTCCCAATTCCAGAGCCCGCACCCCACCTCGTTTGGCAACGGGAATCCGTGCTGATGCGCAAGCATACACACCTGCCCACGATGGTGGGCTTCATGAGAAAGCATGTAGCACAGCATTTCCGGTCCAACCGGCCAAGGCTTAGCCCACCCATCTCGGTGGAACTTCTGGACGCGGCCCCCACCGCCGAGCGCTTCTGCGAGCATCTCCTCGCAGCGAGCGGCGCTCTCCGCCAAACCCGCGCGAGCTTGCCGCGGGGTGCAGTGCGTGCGGTTGAGCTGTGGTGGGACCTTCAGGTGTGAAGCTGTAAGCCTGATCCACTTGGTGCGGACGTTGTGCATGTGCGTGAAGATCGCCGCAATCGTGCGGGCCTGGCCTGGCGGTTTGGTTTTCCATACGGCAGGGTCGAGATGTTCGATCAGAATCTGGTTCATGCGCTCATTGGCGGCAAAGATCTGAACTGCGGCTCGGCCGAATTGCGCGTGAACCTTGTGTTGATGCGTGGTCATGGCTCCCCGCTCCTCGACCAATGATACGTCCACGCCGTCGACAAAGCTCCCCTCACCGGATTTACCGAAGGCTTGCCCGTCACCCGGGCGTGTGAGTCCATCCGAATACCGGTAAGGAGAAGGCGAACTATTCGTAGCGCAATGCGACCATCGGATCGACTCGCATGGCGCGGCGCAGAGGAATGAAGCCGGCGATCACCGCGACCGCGATGAGGGTGATGGCTACGGCGATGAGGGTGATGGGATCGTTTGCCGAGACACCGAAGAGCATATGGCCAAGCAAACGAGACGCCGCGAATGTGCACGGAACCCCGACGGCAAGCCCGGCAAGCGCGAGAAGCACCGTCTCGCGCAAAACCATAAGGGAGATTGTGTTGCGCGAAGCGCCGAGCGCCATGCGAATGCCGATTTCTCGCGTACGGCGGGAGACCGAGTAGGAGATCACGCCGAAAATCCCCGTGGCGGCGAGGATGAGCGCCATGGCGGCGAAGAGAACGAGGAGCCCGGTCCGGAATTTCGGTTCGGCGACGTTTGTGGCGAGAACGTCGGTCATTTTCGCGATATCGCCGAGGGGCAGGTCTTTGTCGATTGCCAGGGCATCCTTGCGGATCGCGGCGACGATGCTGGCGGTGGAGAGCGTGGAGTTGACGACGAGGTCTGAACCCCAGAACGGAGCTTGCGCAAAGGGCACGTACATCATGGGCCTGGGATCTTCGCCCAAATTCGAATCGCGCACATCGTCGACGATACCGACAATTTCGCGCGGCACGACCGGATCAGACGCAAAAGAGAAGGAAATTTGCCTGCCGATGGGATTTTCGTTGGGGAAATAGATACGCGCCATGGCGGAACTGATGACAGTCACGCGAGGAGTGGACATCACGTCGTCTGCGGTGAAGAAGCGGCCGGCAACGAGGGGAATCCCCATCACGCGAAGATAGTTTGGAGTGGTGGCAACATAGTCCCCGGTGCGCGACTCCGCCGCGGAGGCGGGCGGCTGGCCAACGATTTCGAAAGGAACACGCACGCCGGTATCCGCGAGAGGAGTGGGAACGACGAGAGCGGAATCCTGCATTCCCGGTTCAGCCTGAACGCGCGAGAGAAGATCGTCGGTGAATGCGAGCCACTGCTGCGGCGTTTTGTACTGGTCGCGCGACAATGCCACGTTGGCTTTGACGATGTGCGCGGTATCGAAGCCGGGGCTGACAGCGCTGAGCTTCCAAAAGCTGCGGATCAGCAAACCCGCCGCGACCAGAAGCACCATGGCGAGCGCGATTTCCGCTCCGGCAAAAATGCTGCGGGCGCGGCGGCCGCCGGTGCTCTCGCCCGAACGCGTGCCGCCTTCGCGGAGGCTTGCCTGCGGATCGGATTTGGCCGCAAGAAACGCGGGCGCCAAACCGAAAAGAAAAATCGCGAGCGCGGAAACGGCCAGCGCGAAGAGGAGCACGACGTGGTCCACACGAATCGGATTGGGTTGCGGGACGCTTTTGGGAATGAGTGCGCCAAGCGCGTGGACTCCCCAGTAGGCCAGAAGGATACCGGCAGCCCCTCCGAGCACTCCGAGGATGGCGGTTTCGCTCAGCAATTGGCGTACAATGCGACCCCGGCCTGCGCCGAGCGCGGCACGAATAGCAATTTCGCGGGTTCGCGAAGTGGCGCGCGTGAGAAGCAGGTTCGCGAGGTTGGCGCAGGCGATGATGAGCACGAGCCCGACCGCGCCCAGAAGCACCAGGAGGGGCGAGCGAACGTCGCCGACAATCAAGCGTTGAAGCGGGAACAGGTGAATCTCCCATCCGGCATTTTCCGCTGGAAATTGCTTTGCGAGACGCTGCCCGATCACGTCGAGCTCCGCCTGGGCCTCGGCGACAGAAACACCAGGCTTGAGCCGCCCGGTCGTGAGCAGCCAATGCCTGGCTCGGAGGTTCATAAAGGACTCAAACAGAGGATCCTGTCCCACGGGTACCCAAACCTCGCGCGCGCCGGAGATCAGGGGAAAGCTGAAGTTTGACGGCATGACGCCGACGACGGTGAACACGCGCTTATCGAGATTGATCGAAGCGCCGATGATGCTGGGATCCGCCGAGAAGACACCGCGCCACACACTTTCGTTGAGGATGACGACATGCGCCGCGCCGGATTTGCCGTCTTCCGGCCGGAACATGCGTCCGAGGATGGGCTGCTGCTCGAAGACGGAGAAGAGCTCGGGAGTCACATCGGCCACTGTGACGATAAAGGGATCGCCATGTCCTGTGAGAGTGAGCTCGTGCGCCGAGGCTCCGGTCACACCGCTAAAAGCCGTGTCCTGCGCGATCACGTCCTGCAGGTCGAGGTAGGAGAAACCGGCTTGGACGCTGGCGTCCTGGGTGCGCTGCTGGAAGATCGTGTAGAGCTGCTGCGAATCGGGATAGGGGAGCGGCTTGAGCACCACCGCATAGACGACGCTGAAAATGGCGGTGTTCACACCAATTCCAAGCGCAAGCGTGAGGACGCAGACGGCGGTGAAGCCGGGATTTTTGCGGAGCATGCGCAGGCTGTAGCGAACGTCCTGCGCAAGGTGCTCGAACCAGTCCCAGCCCCACGCCATATGACTGATCTCCTTCAGCGCGGTCACGTTGCCAAACCGACGCCCCGCTGCGGCCCGAGCGTCATCTGCCTCCATGCCCGACTGCAAATGTGCGTGCTGGCGCATTTCCAGATGCAGGCACATCTCCTCTTCCAGGTCCGCGTCGAATTGGCGGCGATGCATCAGCATCCTGAGTCGTCTTGCGAGTTCGCGCAGCCAGTTCATGTCAGAACTCCTTTCAAACCGTTCGAATGAGACGCGTGATCGCCCCGATGACGCGTTCGAACTGTGACATTTCGACCAACGAAGCTTCTTCGACTTGAAGAACGTCATCCGGTATCCGCTGAATGGAATTGGCGATTTCATGTCCATGCCTCTCGCAAAAGCGCGCCAAGGTTCTGAGCTTCGGCAGATAGAGTGTTCCAGGACAGATTTCGTCTAGAGGCATGTCCTCGTCTCCTGACATAGTCAGACTATGTCAGTCTCGAATGGTTAGCAGCCTCTGTCAAGGCGATTTGGGCCGTGGTTCCATGCTCTGCTGTGGAATGAGATTCTGGGCGGATGCTCGGCAAACCGGAAATCCCTACCCGTTCTTCGCTTTCTTCTTCGTTTTCAAGTTGTCACGGGCCATTTCCAGCGCTTTCCTTACGCTTTTGCTTTCGGCGCTGCCAAGACGGACGTGGGTCGCTCCGCGCAGTCCCCATTTGCCTTTCACCGGCGTGAATACCTCGGGTTCTTTTTGCACGAATTCAGCTTGCTGCTGCGGCGTCAACTTCACCATGGCCCATTTTTCGTCGGGATAGCCCAATGTCGCAAAGATGTGTCCGTCGGCGCGAAAATCGGGATGGTCCATGTGCTCCCGTTCCTCCGCGCCAGGCAGACTGAGCGCTAGTTTTCGAAACGCTTCGGGACCCATGTGCTGCTCCTGTTTTGTCGTAGCATTATTGCGGTTTCAGGGCGTCTGATCCATCTTCCTCGCGTGGCTACGATACCCTTCGATGCTCCACACGTCCTGAGCCTGTACGTGACGGAGCACATAGTGATCGCCGTTCGCCACGACGACCCGAAAATAGGTTTCTCCCGGCGAATACCAGCGGTCTTCCACTTCAGCAATCTCCAAGACCTGCTGGTCGAGCCTAAGTCGCAGGGGCCGTTCGTCCGCCCGGTAGCCCGCGTAGCTCTCGACCTGTATTGTTTTCATGGAGCTTCCCCGATCACTTAGCCCCTTCGGCCGTAAGCCGCCTCGGCATTCCACGCCGCCCCCAGAAAAACGATAACCGTGGAAATCTGCATCCAGATCATCAATCCGATGACCGCTGCCAAACCGCCGTATACCACGTTGTACGGCATCCTGCGCACATAAAAACCAAACAGGGCGTTAGCCACCCACCAAAGCATGGTGGCCAACGCCGCTCCCGGCAAAACTCCGCGCAGGCTCACTTCCCTGGGCCGGGCGACCCAATAGATCACCGTCAGGGCCGCCATCGCCAGGATCATTGCGGCCACGGGAAAAAACACCACCCAGATTCCATGCACTGGAAGGTTCCGGCCAAATTCCCGGGTGGCCCAATGGCGGATGGGCCTGCCAAACACTCCCAAGATTCCTGCTGCCAGCAGCGGGGCCATGGTGATCAGAAGCAGCAGCACGCCGCGCACCTGGCGGTGAATGAAGCCGATGCGCTCGTCGTCGCCATAAATCAGGTGAATGCCGTCCATTAGCAGCTTCATTACCTGCGAGCCGCCCAGCAGGGTGCCCGCCAATCCCAACAACGAGTACTTCCACAAGTCTGGCCCGTGGGTCGTCAGGAACTCCGACACAATTCCCTGGCTCCCGGGTGGCAGAAAAGTGATGAAGTCACGGATGGCTTCCAATAGGTCGGTCTTGTTTCCAAGCCAGGTGGAGGCAAATCCGGCCGCCAGTAGCAGCGTGGGGAAAAACGCTAGAAATAAATTGAAAGCAATCGCCTGCGCTATGATGCCGCACCGCGGAAATACCCGCGCAAACACCTTCCACACTCTTTTCGCCAAATCCGACCTCGCTCCCGCATTATATCTACTGCTTGCCGCCAGGCTTCGCCTAATTGATGTGCCGCTGGGTTGTAGCAGCAGCGCGCCTTTATCCCACGAGCCGCTTTGTTCGTGGAAAACCCCTTACCTTCTCTGCAACCTCCGTTGCTATTGTAAGCGGAGCTGGCTGTCTGCCTCGCTATACTCGTAGTGGGAACCGAGTGGCTCTGCTCTCGTTAACGATAACCGCTCAGCGAGGAGGTCCGTTTATGACCAAAATCTTCGTCCTGAGCCTGCTTGTCTGCCTTTCGCTGGCACCTGCGGCTCATGCGCAACTCTCCGCCGAACAGAAACGGTTGGCCGCCGAGAAGGCCGCCGAGGAGGAAGTAGAGCGCCAGGAACTGATGACTCTGCAGAATGAGACCGTTCACGCCATTCAAATGAACAACACGGCGTTCTTTCACCGCGTGTACAGCGACGACTACATTGCTACCGTGCCTGGTGGCCGGATTCTGGACAAGTCTGGCCTACTATCTGTTTTGCAGGCCTCCTCCACCACCACGAAATACACTACGTTCTTCGCAACCGACATCCGCGTACGCATCTACGACAACACCGCCGTCGTGACCTGTCTATGGTCCTCCCGGGGGATTGCCGAAGGGCGCAATTTCTCGCGGCAATCCCGGGTAACCACGGTTTACGTCAACAGCCCGCGCGGGTGGCAGGCCGTTGCCAGCCAGGAAACGCAACTTCCGGGATAGCCGGCTTGGCAGAATCGCAGCGCCGCCCATTGCGCGCGTGGGCATTCAGTATTCCCGTCGGCTTCATCTAAAGGCAAACGCTGGCCACCGCTACACGATTCGCGGCTCCTGTCGTACACTTTGCTTATCTTGCGGATTTGAGGATGATGCCGATGTCGCCTACTGCTGGAAGCAAAACTGCTTCGCTCGATCTCAGGAAGGCGTTGCTGGAAACATTTGCCATCAACGAGAAAGCCAATCAACTTCTCCTCGGAACGATTGCTGAGGCGGCTTGGCACGCGGCACCTTCTTCGGGCAAAGGCCGCACGATCGCTGAGATTGCTGCCCACATGCACGTTGTCCGCTTGATGTGGCTCTCCGCTGCTGACAAATCCGGCAAGCTTCCGGCCAAACTGCAACCCGACAAAGCCACGCAGCGAGAGGTTCAGTCAGCCTTGACGCAAAGCGCCGTCGCGGTCGATTCCCTGCTGCAAAAGGCGCCGGAAGATCCCGCCGGAAAACTGCCGAACTTCAAGCCAAACGTGGTGGCCTTCATCGGCTATCTCGTGGCCCACGATTCGCATCATCGCGGGCAGATCGGCATGATGGCGCGCCAACTGGGTCATCCCATCGACAAAAAAGCCGCGTATGGCCTATGGGAGTGGGGCTCGCTGTGGCGGGATCACGGCTTCGGGAGCGGCTCCTCCAAATGACGCGAGGTTTTCGCTATTTCCGTATCGTTGCATTGTGCGTTCTTCTCTTACTCGCGCTCGGAAGCTTCGCCCACGCGCAGTCCGAGGCTGCGAAAAAATCCACTTGGCAATCCATTGAGTTTGGCATCGTTAAATTCAATGATGCCGCGCCGAACTCCTGGAACATCTATCACTCCGACAAAAAGGGAGTGCTGCTAGTGCGCTTGTGGAAGAGGTATCTGCTGGTCAGAGTTCAGGACGAAGAGGCCTACGATATCGATCCTCAGAAAATTACCGTTAAGGGCAATTCCGTAGAATGGTCGCTTGCCGATGTGCCAGAAAAACCTATTGAAACGCCGGAGTGGAAAGATCGCAACGTCGGCCTCGTAGAGCGCATACAGTTCCGCCTCGGCAAGGATGGTCACTTCCTGGAACTGCAAATCCCTCTTGCCCCCAACGGCCGGCCGATCTATTAGGAATTTTCCTCCGCGTCAGTTGCGATCCTTCCGGACGCAAACGACGCCCCCGTCAGGATGACGTCTGATTGTTTTCGGTGATGAACGGCGCAAGGAGCGGCTTCGCGCCTGAGGCGAAATAGTCAGCTTAATTTCGGCGGGAAGTGCCGGCGGTCGGGCCCCAGGATGCGCCGTTCGGGCCGCCCTGTCGATACACACCATAAAACCACGGGATCCCAAGCGCGCCAGGTTCAACCCCAACTACAATTTTGTCGCCTTCATGGAAGCGGTCGAAATCATCCGAGTCCACCGCCAAGCGCTCGTAGCGCCGGTCCGGTCGCCAAGAATCGACAAACAAGCGGCGCGTGCCGCGAACCACGCCTTTCATCTGATAGCGGCCTTGCACCACGCTATTGTGGTAGACCACGTTTTTGGGCGAATCCAGCCTGCCATTCAGAAATAGCGCCATGGAAAAGATGAACGGCACGGGAATCAGCCCGGTGAAAAGGTGTCGGAGCAACTGCAGATCCTTGCGCGCCCGGGCGCGGCGATCCAGAAAGACCGCCATCGTCAATGCCACAAAAAATACCACGCCAAAAAACACCAGCATCGCGTCGATATCCAGTGGCGCATAGACCTGGCTGACATAAGGAAACAGCAGCGACCCGGCAAGAAAAATGGCCGTCTGAACCAGCAGGCGGCGGCGAAACACCAGTTCCGCGGCGGCAGGAGTCAATCCGCACACCGTGCACTGAGCACCGTTCAGTTCCGCGCCACAGTCGAGACAACGGGTCATGAGAAATAGTATACGGCCTGTTAATTTTAATTTCCTGCCGCCAGTTTCGCGAGCAGGCTCTGATAGTGCTCCTGTTGGTCCTCAGGGACGGCTACCACCACGCCCATGCCATGTCCCGGCTCTACCCGCTTCACCGAGCATTCCAGCCACAGGGCACGTTCCGCGCTCATTCGCGCGCGAAATCCCGCTCCTACCCAGAGGACATCCTCTGATTCGATGAACATTCCGCCCGCGCTGATGTCTCTGGTTCGGCCTTTCAGCCAGGCAGAACCCCATTCGATTTCCAATGCAGCTTGGTAGCGGTACCGTGGGGCACGGCGCTTCTCATTCCGGCGCTGTCCCCTGTCCCCTGTTGCCATGGACTCGACGCTCCCTCGGAAAAAACCAGTGGCGCGCCCAGTCGAGCCCGAACAGCGTGCCTCTTTCCCGAAGATACGCCCAGGCCCGTTACAAGTGTATGACACCGGTCCATGGTGTTTTGTTCCAGCCATTTGCCACTTGGGCACATTGTGTGCGGTGAGCGCGGTGACCCTTTCCGCTTGCGCCGCATCCGTTGGGCGTGATGAGCAAGCACCCTCGAATGCGCTAGAATTTTGCGCACACGCACTATGCGCGAATCCGGACTATTCCACCATCTCATCGCGGAAGAATATTCAAGGGAAAGCCTTGGCAAAATCGAGGAAATCCTCGTTTCCTACCGCACTCACGAGATTCGGCCTATTGCACATGGATTGTTCACAGCCAGCCCCGGCCAGGCCCCGGATTCCCTTACTGGCTATCAGAACGTCTGGATCCGCGACAATGTCATGGTCGCAAACTCCTTTCGCCTTCGCGGCCAGCTTGCCCCCGCCATTGCCTGCATGAAAGGGTTGACACTCTTCCTCGAGACACAGCGGCCGCGCTTTCGCGAAATCATCGCCGATCCAACGCGCGCATTGAAGGAAGACGCCAATCGCCGTCCTCATATTCGTTTCACCGCGCAGTCCCTCGGCGAACTACCGGAAAAATGGCCGCACGCACAGAATGATGCGCTGGGGCACGCCTTGTGGCTCCGTTTCATCCTCGCAAACGAAGGTTCGCTCCCATTGACTGCCGAAGACTACGAAGTTTTCCGGCTCTTCCCGGATTACTTCGAGGCCATCGAATTCTGGCGCGATGAAGACAGCGGCGCGTGGGAAGAGGGTCGCAAGGTCAACAATTCCAGCGTTGGCGCGGTCGTTGCCGGCCTGGAGGAGATGCGAAAGCACTTTTCCGCTTCAGCGCCGGTAACTGCGCCGGGAGTTGTGCCCATCTCCACGGGGCGTTCCGAAAAGCTTGAGATGCTCATTCAAAAGGGAATCGAACGTTTGGCGACCACGTTGCCTTTCGAAGCGCCTCCCGAACGGCTGGTCGACTCCGCGCTTCTGTTTCTGCTTCACCCACTGAATGTGATCGCCTCGCGGCCTATGCAGGATGCCATCCTGAAACTGGTGCAAGCCCGGTTAAAAGGCCCTCACGGTATCAAGCGCTACGCCGGTGATTCCTACTTCTGCCAGGACTACGACGAATGGTTCTCGCCGAGCCAAATGAGCAGCGACTTCAGCGATCGCTTGGATTTCCGCGACGCCTTTCTGCAGCCGCACTGCGAAGCGCTGTGGTGCATCTTCGATCCGCTGCTTTCCATCATTTATGGCCAGCGCTTTCTCGCCGATCCCACCGACAGAGGCAGCTTCGCGAGGCAAATTCACTATTTCAATCGCTCTCTGGCTCAGATCACCGCCGACGGAATGTGTCCTGAACTTTACTTCCTGAAGCAGGGGCGTTATGTTCCCAATGCCCACACTCCGCTGGCGTGGACGCAGGCAAACCAGACGCTCGCTCTTCATCTGGTGAAAAAATCCGTCGAGGTATCCCGATGAAATCGTTTCCAAATAGCAAAATGTTGCTGCTGCTCTGTGCTGTTGCATTGCTTCTGCCGGGCACATCTCTTGCTCAAGTGCAGCGCGATGCGCTCGCTCAGACTCCTCCCATGGGCTGGAACAGCTGGAACAAGTTTCAATGCAACGTCAGCGAGGACCTGATCAAATCCGTGGCGGACTCCATCGCCACGAATGGCATGAAAGACGCCGGCTATGAATACGTGGTGATCGACGACTGCTGGCAGGTGAGCCGCGACGATAACGGAAACATCGTCGCTGATGCGCAGCACTTCCCTTCCGGAATCAAGGCGCTCGCTGACTACGTCCATTCGAAGGGACTGAAATTCGGGATGTACTCCGATGCCGGCACAAAAACGTGTGCCGGCCGCCCCGCCAGCCAAGGCCACGAGTATCAGGACGCGCTGCAGTACGCGCGCTGGGGCGTTGACTACCTGAAATACGATTGGTGCCACACCGAAACGCGCAACGCCGAAGAGGCTTATACCACCATGAGCAACGCGCTGCTCTCGACCGGCCGTCCCATTGTCTTCAGCATGTGCGAATGGGGCACCGCCAAACCGTGGCTATGGGCCAAAGCCATCGGGAATCTTTGGCGCACCACCGGCGACATCTCGGACCACTGGGAAGGCAAGAACAAATGGCCCGACGGCAGCTGTTGCTCGCTGGGCATGGTGGATATCTTCGAGATGCAGAATGGCATTGAAACGTATGCGGGACCCGGCCATTGGAACGACCCCGACATGCTGGAAGTCGGCAACGGTGGCATGACCAATACCGAATACCAGGCGCACTTCAGTTTTTGGGCTATGCTCGCGGCACCGTTGATGTCTGGCAACGACGTGCGCTCCATGACGCCGGAAATCAAAGAGATTCTCACGAATAAGGAAGTGATCGCGATTGACCAGGACAAACTGGGCCGCCAGGGACGCCGCGTCAGCAAGAACGGCGACTTGGAAATCTGGGCGCGGCCTCTGAGCGACGGCGGACGCGCGGTGATTCTGTTCAACCGCGGGACGACGGAGAGTGCAATCGGCGTGGCTTGGGAACAGATCGCTTATCCGAACCATCTTTCGGCGAAGGTGCGCGACCTTTGGGCCCACAAGGATCTGGGCGCATTCACGGGCGGGTACTCCACGAAAGTCGCAGGGCACTCCGCGGTCATGCTGAAAGTGTTGCCGTAGTTTCCACAACTTGAAAAATTCAATCTTGCAGGGGCCAAGCTGGCGTGCTAGCCTGAGCGAACAAAAGGCGAACGACTGGAGATGTCTCTATGCCCGATTCCCTCGCTGTCCGCTTGGCACGAATCACTCCCCCGGAGCCTGTGGAGCGTCCCCGCACCTCCTCGTCGCTTGCTCGCGTCTCCCAGGTCCTCGATACCTTTGCCTCTCGCGACCAAACGGGCGAAGTCCTTACTGCCGTCAGGCGCTATCCCGCCCGTGAAGCCCAATGGGCCGATTTCCCACAGTGGCTTAACGCGGACCTGCGCTCAGCTTACAACGCCAAGGGCATCCGTCAGCTTTATACCCACCAGGCCGCCGCCGCGGAAGCGGTCCACTCCGGAAAGAACGTCGTCATTGTCACGCCGACCGCCTCGGGCAAGACCCTTTGCTACAACCTGCCCGTCCTCGACGCCATTCTTTCTGACACTGACACGCGCGCGCTTTACTTGTTCCCCACCAAAGCCCTGGCGCAGGATCAACTCGCCGAACTTTATGATTTGAACCAGCGCCTCGAGAACCGCTTTGGCGTGTTTACGTACGATGGCGACACGCCCAGCGACGCCCGCAAATCCATCCGCGAAAAGAGTCATATCGTTCTCACCAACCCGGACATGTTGCACACCGGCATCCTTCCGCATCACACCCGTTGGACTCGCCTGTTTGAAAACCTGCGTTATATCGTGCTCGACGAGTTGCACACGTATCGCGGCGTCTTTGGCAGCCACCTGGGCAATGTGCTTCGCCGGCTGCAGCGCATCGCGCGCTTCTATGGGCGCGAACCGCAATTCATTTGTTGCTCGGCCACGATCGCCAACCCCGGCGAACTCGCGTCCAAGCTGATCGAAAACGATGTGGAAGTGCAATCCGAGAACGGAGCGCCTGCCGCGGAGAAGACATTTGTATTCTATAACCCGCCGGTCGTAAATCGCGCCCTGGGCATCCGACGCAGCTACATCAACGAATCTTCCCGGGTTGCGCAGGAATTCCTGAAACACGATCTGCAGACCATGGTGTTCGCCAATTCCCGGTTGTATACCGAGTTGATCCTAACTTACCTGCAGCAAGCGAACCCGCAGCTCCCGGGCAAGCCCGAAGCAATTCGCGGCTACCGCGGCGGCTATCTTCCCAGCGAGCGCCGCGAAATCGAGCGCGGCCTTCGCGACGGGCGCATTCGCGGCGTCGTCACTACTTCCGCCATGGAATTGGGCATCGACGTTGGCTCGCTCGACTCCGTCGTGATGGCCGGCTATCCCGGCACCATCGCGGCTACCTGGCAGCGTGCTGGACGCGCCGGGCGTCGCAGCGGAAGTTCTTGCGCGGTCCTGGTAGCTTCGTCGTCGCCTCTCGACCAGTTCATCATTCGCCATCCTGACTATTTCTTCGGCAACACACCGGAGCACGCGTTCATCCAGCCAGACAATCTGGAAATCCTCATCAATCATCTGAAGTGCGCGGCGTTCGAACTGCCCATCCATCCCGAAGAGAAATTCGGCGCCGTGGATCTAGCGGACCTGTGCGCGCGCCTCGCCGAAGCGGGGTATCTGCATCCTGCGGGAGACCATTATCACTGGACCAGCGAAGCGTATCCCGCGGACACCATCAGTCTGCGCTCCGTCACCAGCGATAATTTCGTGATTATCGACATTACCGGCGAGCCGTTGGTGATTGGCGAAGTCGATTTCGTAAGCGCGCTCACCACCGTCCATGAAAAGGCGATCTACATTCACGGCGGCCAGCAATACCACGTGGAGCATCTGGACTTCAACGAGCGCAAAGCGTACGTCAAGCAGGTGGATGTGGATTACTACACCGATGCGATACGCTATACCCAAGTGCGCATCCTGGAAATCGCCGACTCCTCCGCGTCTCGCCTTACAGAAAATGTCATCCTGAGCGAAGCGAAGAATCTCAACCACAGCACCTCCGCGCTTCCAACCGCTGGCGCACACTCGCATTCGCATGGCGACGTCCTCGTCCGCTCACAAGTCGTCGGCTTCAAGAAAATCAAATTCTTCACCAACGAAAACGTGGGCGCCGGCACCCTCGAACTTCCCGAAAACGAAATGCATACGACGTCCTATTGGATCACCCTTGGTCGACCGCTTCTGGAATCGCTTCCCTACTCCATCAGCGAGCGGCAATCCGGAATGTTCGGGCTGCTCCATGCCCTGGAAACCGTTGCCACTCTGTTGCTTATGTGCGATGGCCGCGATCTGGGCACTGCCATCGGCGAACGGTCACCGACGCCGGGAATGGAGGCAGAAGAAATGATGCCGGTGCGTAGGGAAGATGCCGCTGGCGCCAACGCAAAGGAGTTCTTCGAGCCGAATCTGTACCTGTTCGACGCCTATCCCGGCGGCATCGGCTTCTCTGAACCGCTGTTTCGTGCGCACGATTTGCTGGTGCAAAAAACGCGCGAGTTGATTCGCGCTTGCCCGTGCGAAGCAGGCTGCCCGTCTTGCGTCGGACCCGCAGGCGATCTGGCGCCGAAAGCGAAGGAAGCTGCGTTGGCCATTCTGGATCGGCTAATGGCATGAAACGGGGAGCGTCATTACTTCAGTGAATGCCTCGGACAAATTCGCACGCCTCGCCGCGTTGAAGCCCGCGCGCGCCCTGCCGTCCCGGCCCGCGGCTCTTCGCGCGCCCAACGACAATGACGAGGTCGCGCGTCTCCTCGGCGCAGGTGTTGCTTGCAACCACTTTGGGGAACACCTCGCCGTACGCAACTGGTTTTCCACTCCGGAATTTTCCGCGCCCTCCTCCGTCGCGCTGGAGCTGCTGTGCCGCACTCGCGACGAAGTGTCGTCTGGCCGCACACGGGCGGCGCTTGAGAATCCGGAGCGCTGGCTCTTCCTCGACACGGAAACTACCGGCCTCGCGGGCGGCACTGGCACTTACGCGTTCCTCATCGGCCTGGCTTGGTGGGATGCGGGCGGCCTGCAAGTCGAGCAATTGTTCCTGCGCGATTTTTCCGAGGAATATTCGCTGTTGCACGAACTGGCGGCTCGCATCGCGGAGCGCCCCGTGCTGGTCACCTTTAACGGCAAGACGTTCGACTGGCCACTCCTCGAGAGCCGCTTCACCATGACGCGCTCCATCAAAGTTCCGCAACTTTCCGCGCATCTCGATTTGCTTCATCCCGCGCGCGCGCTTTGGAAGCTTCGTCTCGGCTCCGTTCGCCTGGTGGAACTCGAGCGCCACGTCCTGGATGCGGCGCGCCTCGGCTGGCATCGCGAAGACGAGGTGATCTCCTCTCTGATCCCGCAGCTTTATTTCGACTACCTTCGTGGCGGCTCTCCGTATCCACTCGCCGGCGTTCTGAAGCACAACCAGATGGACCTGCGTGGACTCGCCGCGCTCTACGGCAAAATCAATTCGCTGCTCGATGAACGTGAAACCTCTCGCACCGGAACCGATGCGCTGGATCTTTTTGGGCTTTCCCGCTATCTCGCTCGGCGCGGCGAAACGGACCGCGCGCACTCGGTATGTTCCCAAGCAAGAGACGCTGGCCTGCCGGCCGTATTTCGCTCGCAAGCCACGCGCGAACTGGCGTTCCTCGCCAAGCGCCGCGGCGATGCGGAAGCTGCTTCGTCTCTTTGGCAAGAACTTGTGAACGATCCGCAAGACGGCATCGTCGCGTGCGAGCAACTGGCCATCCACTACGAGCGCCGCGAAAAAAACTACGACCGCGCGATCGAGTTCACGCGGCTCGCGCTCCTGAAACTTTTCCGCCAGCGCCTGCCTTCCCGCGACTCATCGAGCATCGTCCGGACCGCCCGGCTGCAGGAAAAGCTGACGTGCCGCCTGGACCGTCTGCGGCATCGTATAGAGAGACTCAGAATGGCCACTTCGGAACCGTTGCTTGCGAATTCGGCAGTGGCGAGATCCAGCGGTGCTCGCCGCTCAGGTTGATTTCCATGTTTCCTCGCAGAAAGCTCTCGAATTTGGAGGTATAAAACGGATGGAATCTTCAGCCACTAAGCAGCAAACTACTGTTGAGGGAACAATGGCCACCACGGAAACTTCGTATTTTCACACCGAACTTGAACTACGACGCCAGCGATTGCTGACAGCCACGCGCGCCGAGGTGCACGACGCCTCTCTTCATCAGCTTCTCGCCAGCGTCGACGCTGCTCTTTCCCGCATGCACGCAGGCACCTTCGGGATTTGCGAAACCTGCCATGAGAGCATCGAAACCGATCGATTGCTGTGCGATCCCCTGCTACGCTTCTGTCTCGACCATCTTTCTCAGGACGAACAGCGCGCGCTGGAACGCGATCTCACCCTGGCTGCGGGCATCCAGCGTACGCTGCTGCCACGGACGGACTGGTCCATCGACGGCTGGCAGGCACGCTATCACTATCAACCCGCCAACCTGGTCAGCGGCGACTACTGCGACCTGATCGAATCCAACGGCTCGTTCCTGTTTCTGCTGGGCGACGTAGCCGGCAAGGGCGTGGCTGCTTCCATGCTAATGAGCAACCTTCACGGAACATTTCGCACGCTGGCGGGACAGCATCTGCCGCTATCCGAGCTGGTTTCCCACGCCAACCGCCTGTTCTGCGACAGCACCACTGCCGGACAATTCGCCACCATGATCGTCGGCGCGGCTCACCCGGACGGGAAAGTCGAATACGTCAGCGCCGGGCATCTTCCGCTTCTTCACGTTTCAGCTTCCGGGGTTTCTTCGCTGGAGGCAACGGGCGTGCCCCTGGGCATGTTCTGCAACACGAACTTTCCCGTGCGCGAACTGAGCCTCGCCCCCAGCGATAAGCTTTTGCTCTACACCGACGGACTTACCGAGGTGTTCAATCGCGCAGGTGATGAATACGGCCTGGGTCGCGTGCACTCGCTCGCCAAACGCCACGTGGCCAGCCGGCCCGAGGAACTGCTTTCTGCCTGCCTCGACGAAATTCACAATTTTTCGGCATCCGCCAAGCAAGAGGACGATCTTACCCTCATGGTCTTGCACCGCGCGCACTAAGTTAAGTTAGGCGCACACGCCTATACTAACGAGCGGCCCTTAACGGGTCCCCTGGCACATTCTGTAAATTGCACTTTCACCGGAAAGTCTTGGTTTGTGCGCCGACGGGCTTCTTTTCCGGCTCAGAGAGCGCTTCCCACCCGAGGCTTTTCATCCATTGCAAATACTGCGCGCGATCACCACCTTCCAGCGTCACGCACTCGCTCCCGCTGCACCGCAGGAAGACTCCGCCCCCTATGGTATCGAACGTGAAAAAGTCTGGCCGCCGGAATGAGTTCGTGCGGTCGACATACTTCTTTTGCAACGCCACCGAGTACTGTCCGAAAAACCGCTCTGCCGTTTCCGGAGTGGAAAACCGGATTCGCGTGACCAGCAGCAGCCTCTTCGCGTCCTTCCACTCATAGGTTGCGTAGATGTCTCCATTCCAATCCACCGAGAGATTCTTCGCGCGATCTTCGTCCAGAAATTGCTTCAGAATCTCTTTCCAACCGAACTCGCCCATATAGTTCTGTTCCAGCAGCACCCAGGGCTGGCCAGGAAAATCCGGCGGCAATTCCAGTTTGATTGGGGGCGCTACTTTTCCCGCTCGATACAGCTCCGGGTGCATGATCTGCTGGGTATCTGCCGGCGGCCGGGCAAACACCGCGGCAAATCCGTTCCAGCCATCTGCCTTCAGCACCGACAGGGAAAACGTCAGGCCACTGAAATACGGGAACATCAGCGAATCCTTAATGAATGGCGGCGCCTTCTTCAGCATGGGCGTCGCGCTCAGGTCCCCCACGAACATTTCAGGATCGATGTCGGGCAGCTCGCGCAATTTCAGGCCCTTGTCTCGCAGCGTGTAGTCCAGCATTCCCGCCATGGCGCTGCCTTCCAGCACCGATTCTCGCGCCAGCTCGGCGTCGTCATTCGGACGTGCCGCCTTCACCCAGGGCTCAATCTGGAATTGCTGATCCTGAAGCGCGTGCGTCAGTTCATGCGACATCACCATGCGCTGGTCTTCCGGCGCGATCCAGTCCGCGATATAGAACTCGTGCGCTTTCGGGTCGTACAAGCCGGCAATCTGTTCGGTCAGCAACTCCACCAGGAAATTCTCCAGGTCGAATCCCTTTGGTATCAAGCCGAAGGCTTCGGCGCTGCGCGTCGAGGCATAGCGTTCCTTGGCATCCTTTTCATCGTCCATCTGCTTAAGGACATAGGCGTGGATTTCTTCCCGCGAACGCATGGTCTTCTTTAGCGGGGTCTTCAGTTTCCAGCCCGTAATCTCGCTCATGTCCTTCAGGACTTCATCAGCGGTCGCCGCGAATTCGGGATTATTCTTGGCGGAATCCGCCGGTGGCGGGGCGGGCGCGGCCTGTTGAGCGCTGAGAAATGAGGTTGTTAGCGGAAAGAAGGCAAGAATCGCCAGGAATCGGACTAGGCAACGCCGAAAATCGTGTCTAAGGGGCATACCTCTGAAGGATATCAGATTCATTTGGCGTTCTCTGGTACTGAGGGACGGGACAACTGGCGTAGTCGGGCGCAACCCCTTGATTATGGCAACCGGCTGCCCCTGCCCGTGTTTTCCACAGGCCGGCGCTCTGCTCTGCATTCGGAACTAGTAATTCATATGTATATAATATATATGTTTATTACGCTTAAAGGAAGGAGACCCAAATGTAGCCACCAGGCTTGCGATTACGACGCCTACGCGAGCGGCTGGGGCTGAGCTATCGCGACGTCGAACGGGCCAGTTTTCAGATTGCCCTCAATGGCGGCCGCCCTGATTTCATCCTGCATATCAGCCGCCTGGCCGATATCGAGAACAACAACGTCGTACCCACGCTTTACAAACTCTTCTCGCTCGCGGCCATTTATCATCTGGATCCCCTCGAACTCTCCGCCTGGTACGAAGCCCCGTTCCAACAAGCCTCTCACGAGGGCGCCGCCCTTGCTCCCCCGCGCACCCACCTCGCCGAACCCTTTCTCCCTGCCCCCATAGAGGGTTCGCGCGACGCCGACGCCACCTCCCTTCTCGCCCAGCTCCCCGCTGCGAACGGAGGCGCGTCTTGTGGCTCTTCCACGTCCCAAGGACACCTTCGCTACGGATACATTGGATTGTCGGACCGGCGAATGGCTCCCATCCTGCGCCCTGGAAGCGTCGTAATTATCGATACTTCGATCCATACGATTGACGACTCGGCTTGGTCCAGCGAATACGACCGCCCACTCTATTTCGTCGAACTCCGCGAGGGGTACCGTTGTGGCTGGTTTTACAGGAGCAAGTCCACCTTGATCATGCAACCGCACACACTCTCGCACTGTGCGCCGGAGGCGTGGCGCACTCCAGACGAAGCGCAACTGGTGGGACAGGTGGTCGGCATCTCCACGTTCTTCACTGGTTCGGGAGCTTATCGCGCAGAAGTTCGCACAGAGCGGCCGTATTTGAGCAGAAGAGCTCACTAAGATAATCCGGAGCTTCTAGAGGCACCCAGGCGCGCGTAGTATCGACACAGTGCGTGCAGTTCCATTCTTCGCCATTGGGCAACGAATTCACGTAGCTCCGCAGATCCTCTTCCTGTTGCGCCAACGGCATCTCGAGCAAGCGCTCAAACATTTCCTCGTGGCACTTGGCTACTGCTTCCGACACGCGTTCTTCCCCGTAGAGCGCCGCCAGCTTCTCGTGCGCGTACTTCCCTGTGACCGGATCTTTCAGGGCTGACAGGTACGCCAATCGCGCGTACGAGCTATTCAACGGCTCCAGGTAATGCACCACCAGGTCATACAGAATCTTGCGGTGGATTTGTAGTTGCTTGAGCATGCACGTCCTAGGCTTCGCGTTTGTTCCGTGTGCGGAACATTTTGCGGCGACTCGTTCCGATCTGAACTCCCTCCGCCAATGTTGGCATCCAGGAGGGATTCTTCATGCAAAAGCAATTCACGACTCTATGCGTCGCACTCGCTGTTCTCGTAATGCTACTGGTGGCCGTTGCCAGGGTCAACCATTCCTCAACAGTACCGGTTTGGCATAATGGCTCTCAATTAACCGACGGTATTCCCATGCCGCCTCCCAAACCACCTAAGACTGGGTACATTTCGTAACAACAACTCGAACTGTGCGAAGGCAATTTGAGGCCTCTCATGTCGCCTTCGCTCCCCCGAAAGAACTAGCTCGCCTCTCCTATTTACTTTCAAGTTACGTAATGTTACTGTGGAACTGAAATGAGCGCCCTGCTCACTCTTCGCGACCTCTTCTGGGCAGCCACGACCCTGGGCGAAATTGTCTTAATCGTCTATCTGATTCGTCGCAAACTCGTCCGTTCGCATTTTTGGCTGTCCTTGTATCTCTGCTGCACCGTTATCCAGAGCGCTCTGGGTGTGATTACTTATAGCCTATTGGGCTTCAGGAGTGCGGCAACCAGGAACATCATCTGGAGCAGCCATGCTGGGGTGATTACGATGAGGTTTCTTGCTGCGTGTGAAATGGCTCGCAGAATCCTTGCACGTTACTCCGGCATCTGGGCCCTGGCTCAACGAGTTCTGTTGATTGTGGCCGCCGGCGTCCTACTCTACACCGCCGCGTTTTCCGAAAAGCTTCTGTCCATGATGATTCTGACCGTGGACCGCGGGGCAGAGCTGGCGATCGCTTCCTTCATCGTGGCTCTGCTGCTTTTTGCCCGCTATTACATGCTGGAAATCGCCCCCCTCGATCGCGCGCTCTCGATTGGCTTTTGCCTGTATTCCTGCTTCTATGTAATTAACGATTCCTTGCTCGAAAAATGGTTGGAACCGTACGCCGGATTTTGGGGCTTCATGGATGTCATCACCTTCCTGGCCAGCCTGCTGATCTGGATCCAGGCCGTTCGCGCGTATGCTCCGGCCCGGGAATCGGTTACACCCGAGACCGTTGCTTCCAATGTGTATGAAACCCTCTCTCCTGAAGTGAATGTCCGTTTACGCCTGCTGAATGACCAATTGGCACAACTCCTTCGCTCGGAAAGTCCCCACCCATGAATCTTGCTCCACTGTTCTTCATACTCGCCGCGCTGCTTCTCCTGGGGCCGTTGGCTTATGCGGTTCGTCCGATCGAGAAACGCGCGCTGTCGCCGGATTCCGTTTTTGACGCCCTCGCAGAGCCGCGCCATTCCTTCTGGCTGCCCCACATTATTCAGTCGCTTCAGCCATCCGACACCGAGTTTTTGCAACGCCGCGGCCTCCGATCGCTTCGACAACGGATCCGATCGGAACGGACACAAATTGCGATTCGCTATCTGAACCACCTCGAATCGGACTACGAGACGCTGTTGGAGGCTTCTCGCATTCTCGCGGTTATGTCGCCTGAAGTGGTCCCCATGCAGGAATTCGAACGCCTGCGCCTCAGCGTCAGATTTGCCAGGAATTGTTTCTTGATGCGACTTAGATTGCGCGCGGGTTTGGCTCCCGGGAAGGGATTCGCGCAGATTTCGGACATGGCCACCACGATGTCTTTTCGAATGGAATCGGCGACTTCGCAAATCGGACTTCAGACTGCTCTCGCCACCGGCCGGGCTTCATTCACGGATGAGGGGGGCGACGGCGGGCACTAGTTTCTCTTCCTTTGCCCGGCTGCCTTTGCGGGATGGCAACTCCACACGGAACGTGGCCCCACCGGTTGGCTGGTTCTTCACCAGGATCGTCCCGCCGTGCTCCGTAATGATTCCATAACAGATGCTTAGCCCCAGCCCGGTGCCTTTTCCCACCGGTTTCGTTGTGTAAAACGGGTCGAATACTCGCGAGGCATCTTTCACGCCCGGTCCGCTGTCGGTAAATTCGATGAACACCACGTGTTCTTCGGCGTCGGTGCGAACCCACAAATCCCCGTCCTCGCCATTTTCCAGGATGGCATCCAGGGCATTGTTGATCAGGTTTAGAAAAACCTGCTGCAACTGATGGGCATCGGCGCTGATCTCCGGCAAGACCTGTGCCAGGTCCAGGTGCACGCGGATCTTCCCCATGCGTAAGTCGTAGTCGCGCAAGGCCAAAGTATCTTCCAGGATTGTGTTCACCCGGACCGGCATGCGTTCCGGCTTGTGCTGCCGGGCGAAGCTGAGAAGGTTCTGCACGATGCGGTGGGTGCGCTGCGCCTGCTTGTAGATCTTCTCGGTGTATCCGATGGCGAGCGGTCCCACTTGCCCGCTGGAGGTCAGCAACTGGCTGTATCCCAGGATCGCCGTGAGCGGATTGTTCAGCTCGTGCGCCACGCCGGAGATCAATTGACCTACGGCCGCGAGTTTTTCGCTGTGCAGCAATTGCTCTTGTGTGCGCCGCAAATGATCGTAGGCCTGCCGTGTTTCTTCGTACAACAGGCTGCGCTCCACGGCGCTGGCCACCTGGCTTCCCACCGCGATCAACAAGCTGATGTCCGCGGTGGACATTTCACGCGCCGTGCGGCTTCCTACTCCCAGCCCGCCGATGATCTTGTCTTTGGACCACAACGGAACGATGTAGGCCGACGCGATTCCTTCTCTCCTCTGCACCTCGCGCGCAATTGGCGGCAGCGGCAATCCGGCCGTCGACAGAAACGTTGCGCGCACCGAGCGAATCTGCTGCAGCAGCTCCGCCGACATGGTCATCAGCGGAAAACTCTTGGCAAATTCCGGTCGGTGCCCTGCCGACGACACTCTCTTCAGCGTCACCCCATCCCGTTCGAACAGGTACAACGACGCCGCGTCCAGCCCGAACAAGTCCAGAATTTGCCGCAGCGTTTTCTGGATGGAATCGTTCAGTTCCAGCGTGGAGGCCAGCGTTTCAGCCAGTGAATTCAGCACCACTAATTCACGGTTGCGCCGGCGAATTTCGTTTTCCGCGTGGCGCCGTTCCGTCACATCCAGCAGGAATCCCTGGTACGCGGTCACGTTCCCGAAGCCGTCCCGCACCGCCGTTGAAGATTCGCTCACGGTGCGCAGTTCGCCGTCCTTCCTCCTGATCTCATATTCAAAATCGTTCACCGAGCCGTGCTCACTCAACAATTTCTTCAGCCGCTCCCGCTCTGCGGCATTCACGAACAGCGTCGGGCCAATGTCCACCTGCATCAATTCATCGCGGTTGTCGTACCCCGTAATCCGCATCAACGCATCATTGAAATCCAGGAATCGTCCGGTGACCGTGGAAATGAACACGCCTTCCTGTACGCTTGCCACCAAGGTTCGGTATTTCTCTTCCGCCTTTTTCCTTTCGGTGATGTCCTTCAACACGTGGATGGTGCCAAGCTTGTGGCCGCCATGGTCGGTGAATGTCGATGTTGAGGCCAGAAAATATCCTTGCAGCCACGGGTCGAGAAAATCTGCGTCGCCAGAAAGTCCCTCGCAGTAGGGGCAAGTGGTGAACGCATTGGCCAGCGGGCTGAACAGATCGCGCACCGCCCGGCCCAACATGGCGTGTGGCTCTCTGCCCAGCAGATTTGCCAGGCGCAAATTTCCGCGGACAACGCGGCCTTCCAGATCGTGCACCAGGATGGGATCGCCGATGGAATCGAACGTGTACACCCACTGCTGCTGGACGGTTTTCACCTGCTCGAAAAGATTTACGTTTTCCACCATGGTGCCCAAAAACTTCGCCACGTTCACCAGGTACGCGACCTCTTCCTCGTGAAACCTCTTCCCCGGCACCGCGCCCACATTCAACATCCCTACAGGACCTTCCTGCCCGCGCAGCGGAATGGTCACCAACTGCGCGACCCCGGATTCCGCCATGATGCGCCGAACCTTGGGATCTTTCTCGTCTTCAAAACGGGAAATCCGGTAGTCCCCTTGCAAGATCTCGTGCAGCCACGGGTCGCTCAAGGCAAACTTCGCGTGTTGCTTCAGGTACATTTCGCTGAAGCCCACCGATGCCCGGGCCACGAATTCCCGTGCCTCGCTCTTTCCCTCGAGGAGACGAATGATTCCGTAGCTGGTGTTCAGGCTGCCGGTGATTTGGGCGAGTACGCGTTGCAGCAATTCCGCCAAGGTTAACGACTGGCTGCCTGTGGCCGTCAGCATCGTAAGCTGTCGCATCTTCTCGCTGATTTCTTCGGTACGGGTGCGCGACGATTCCAGCAGCAGCACGATCATTCCAATTCCCAGGCTGGCGTTCAGGAAATGATCGAAGGCGAACCGGAAAAGGTGAAGTTCCTCCAACTGCCACTGCGGCCGGTCCAGGTTGTTGAAGGCCAGCAGAGTAAATGCTCCGGCAAGAAGCTTGGCTCCGTGTCCACGCGCGGTCAGCGTGGCTCTCCACAGCATCCAACCCGCAGTCAGGCAGATCGCGCTCTGCAGCACCGCCGTTCCCCAGCGCCAATCCGTCAATCCACTTCCCTTGCTTTCGTAGTAGCAGGTGGTCAGCGCCAGCAACCCGGCCAGCCACAGCATCGGCCAGAAGGAGCGGTTGGACTTCGACGTCAGTTCTACGATCGAGGCCAGAAAGAGCACCAACGCAGCCATGTCCGCGCCCGAAACGGCCAGCCGGAAAGCGAACTTCATGGTGAAAAGCATGGCGAGTTCGCTGAACGAGGAAAGCGTCAGGCACACCCATCCAAGCAGCCACAGCTTGTAAAACGCCGTGGCGTTATCGCGCTTCAGGTGGATGAACAACACCAGCAGGGTCAGGCACGCGGTTGCCTCAAAGAACGCAATTGCCTGTAGGCCTTGATTGGGAACCACGGCCAGCCCTCCGGCGTTTTCCTGAGTAAATGAATGGAAAGAGGCGTCCTTCGCGAATAAAGGTGTGGACACCTCGGCTAGCTTGACGCTAACACGCTATTTTCTTACTGGGCAAGGGCTGCACATGTTGCGTGTGACCTCACATATAATGATGCTTGGGAGATACCCATCGTGGACACGGCTCATATCCTGGTTGTTGACGACGAAGAAGCGATTCGCGAGGTGGTCTCCACGATGCTGGAGTCCCGCGGTTACCATTGCACGACTCTCAGCAATGGCCGTGCCGCCCAGGAATTTGTACGCAAACAAACGCCGGACCTGGTCCTCAGCGACATGATCATGCCCGAAATGGATGGCATCCAGCTTCTCGATTGGCTCCGCGGTTACGACCCGGAAATTCCCGTCATCATGGTTACCGCGATCCACGACATCTCCACTGCTCTTCAGGCCATTCGTCGCGGCGCCTACGACTACATCCTGAAACCCTTCGAGAAGGACCAACTCTTCCATGCAGTCGGACGCGCCTGGCAGCACCGCCAACTCGTCACCGAAAACAAGAATTACCAGATCAACCTGCAACAGGAAGTCGAGAGAAAAACGGCGGAGCTGACCAACGCCCTCGATCTTCTTACGCAGTCTTACGACGACACCCTTGAAGCGCTGGGCAGCGCGCTGGACCTTAAAGACGCCGAAACCGAGGGACACTCCCAGCGCGTCACGGCCTATACCATTTCCATTGCCAAAAACGTTCCCGTTCCTCTGCCGTATCTCACTGTGCTGGCTCGCGCCGCTTTTCTTCACGACATCGGCAAAATGGCGATTCCCGACAAAATCCTCCGCAAGCCAGGGCCGCTGGACGACGCCGAAAAGGTGATCATGCGCACGCACTGCGAGATTGGCTACAACATGCTTACGCGCATTCCGTTCCTGCGTGACGCCGCAGAGATCGTCCTCGCGCACCAGGAATTCTTCGATGGCAGCGGGTATCCTCGCAACTTGCGCGGCGAACAAATCCCTCTTGGGTCCCGCATTTTCTCCATCGCTGACGCCCTCGACGCGATGTTGAGCGACCGCCCGTATCGCAATGCCCTCCCTATGTCTCACGCGCGCGAAGAGATTCGCCGCTGTGCTGGTACGCAATTCGATCCCAAAATCGTGGAGGTTTTTCTCTCCATTCCCGAAAACCACTGGATCGAGTTGCGCGAAAACCTCGGCTCACCGTTCCGCCTCACGCATTTGAAGAATATGGGGCTGGTCCCGCAGTAGGTTGGCGTCACTGTCGTCGATTCGCGTGCTTCGGAGTTGCCGTTAAGCGCCTGAGTTTTTGACATCGCGCCTTGCGCGTTATTCTTCTCCGTGCCATGCTTTTCCTGTTGTCTGAGAGAAACCTATGCCACTGGTTCCCATCAAAACCTCTTCCGAAACTGGCTACTGCGACTGCGTTTGCGGCTGCTACGAACTCGCGAGCCTTCGCGACGAGGATACCGGCAAGGGATATTGCCCGGCTTGCGGTAAAGATCATCTGGATTGGAACCTGGGCGTGGGCGTCCCCGTCCCTGCTCCCGCCAAAATGTCGCCGAATTCTGCCGCCGGCCAATCCACCAGCCAACTTCCGCCTGCCGCCGACCCGCCTGCCCGGCTACGCTGATCGCGTCGCATCTTTTGTAGCGGCCGCCTTCCGCGGTGGGCGCATCGTTTGCCAGGTCGTTCCCACCAGCCGTAGAAAGAACAAGGACGCTCCCTTCCGGAGAGCGCGCCCTTTTCCTTTCGTAATTCTTGCAGACGTCTAGAACTTCAGAGTCAGAGACATCTGCAAAATGCGTGGGTTAGAGATGGTAGCGATGCTCTGCCCGAACTGCTGGCTGTTAATGTCCATTGAGGCATTGCCGTTGGAATCGGTCGGCGGCGCAAACGTCGGATGATTCAAAACGTTGAACGCATCCGTGCGGAAGCTCAGGCTCACCCTCTCTGTAACGTGGAACAGCTTGGTTGCCGAGAGGTCCCAGTCGAAATATACCGGGCCGTTGAACGCATACAATTGCAGGTTGCCCAGTTCTCCGGGTTGTGGATTGCACAAACCGCCGAGAACAGCGGGCTGGCAGGACAGTTGCGGTGACGCCGGAGCCCCGGTACCGTCGGGACTCACCAGCTTCGGATTGATGAGGTAGACGATCCCACCCGCTTGCTTGAACACCCCTAGATCCTTGCTGATCTGTCCGTGACTCAGCGTCGCGACCGCCGTATTGTGGGCAGAACGCAGCCCAGAGCGATTCAGCGTCGGCTGCGCCGAAACGATGGAGAAAGGCGCTCCGGACTGCCACGTAAAGATTGCGCCGGTCTGCCAACCGTCCAGCAGCGTGCGCATGAATCTGTTGTCCGAGGACAGTTTATGACCACGGCCGATGGGCAGCTCATAGGTGAAGTTCGCCTTGAACTGGTGGGTGATGTCAAAGGGAGCACGGCTCCTTTCAAATCGCGGATCTGCGTTATTTAGGTAGGGCAAAAAGCGGCTCTGGTCGGCTCCGGTGGACGTACCGGTGCCATAATCCGTCATCACCTTGCTGAATACATAGCTGGCTTGGAAGTACAATCCCTTGCTGAGGCGCCGCTGTAACTCCACCACTCCTGCGTTGTAGCTGGAGAACGACGAATTCTTCAGCAAGTCTCCGCCTCGGATGAGATCATTCGGGGCGAAGAAGTTAGGAATGGTGTTCCCGGCGCTATTGGTGGGATTGCATTGAGAGTAGTGGTAAATGTCGGCCAGATCACCAAATGCGCCGGTCAAGATGTCGTTGTTCAGGAACGCCAGTCCGCCGGCATCCGGCGGGCCGATGGCCCCATTTGCGCCTGTTCCGCAAATATTCGGGAAGATCGTTAGCGGTTGACTGCCAGGAAGATTGGGATTGTAGAGCGGATTGAACTGCCCGCACTGCGTAGTCGTTCCCGCGCCCCCGCAGCGCGGGTCAGTCGCTGAAACACTCTGAGCGATGAAGCCGTTTTGCCGGGCGCGGTTGAAGTCCGTCAAAAATCCGTTCTGGTTCAGCAGTACTTGATTGACGTCGACGGCCCGGAACAGGCCCACGCCGTGATTCCCCACATAGCTCACGGTCAACGAGGTGCCCCCACCCAGGTCGCGTTGCACGCTCAAGTTCCATTGCAATACATAGGGTGGTTTGATGTTCGGATCGATCGCGTACCCTGCGTTGTTGGCAATTCCCAACAACGCCGCATTCTGCGAAAACGTCGTCGGAATCTGGAAACTCGGCACAGCCACGCCAACCGGATTGCTGACGGTCGGCCCGTTCAAGCCAACAGGGTCAGCGGTAGCGGTTGTCGACAATCCCGCATTTCCCGCTACGGCGTTCTGCGCGGCCGTAAAAAACGCATCGTTCACATAATTCATACTGAAGCCCGCGCGAACCGCCGTTTTGCCATCGCCAAATGGGTCCCACGCCATCCCGATGTTCGGCGAGAAGCCTCCCAAGAAGTTGTTATATAAACTCCGCTTGCTCGGTCCGCCGGCGAAGTCAATCGTAGCGTCGCTAAGCAAGACCTGAGACGGGCTCTGTCCCAGGGGTATGATTGGCAACAGCGTTAGCCCGTGCTTCTCGTTGACGGGGCTGAAATCCTCCCATCGCACCCCGAAATTCACGGTCAATTTCCGCGTCGCTCTCCAGTTGTCCGCAATATACAGCGCAAAATCGTTCTGACTGAAGTTGTTGTTTTGCGGCGCTTGGTTGACGTAGCCCGACGTCTGGCTGGTCACGTTGAACGTCTGCGACACGTTGTCCAGAACTCCCGCAACGCTGGCCAGAAGCGCGCTTCCATTGTTGAAATCCGCCGTTCCGGCTTGCGTTCCTGGCGGTCCCGGGAAGTTGGAAGGACTCGGGGCGAACGAATTGTTCGGGGCGAACCCCAACTCAAGAGTCGGATAGATCCCCGCCGAATTCGTCACGAGGACCGTCACGCGCTCAAACTGCCCTCCGAATTTAAACAGGTGGTTACCGTGAATCCACGTGGCATTGTCCTGCCATACCCAGGTGTGCGCGGTCCTTCCCTGAGGAAGGAAATTTGGATTGGGGTTTGTGAACGGCAGAAAACCCGGAGTGTTGAAGCTGTCAATCAGGGTACCGGAGCCGAAATTCTGGGTGGTCAGGAAATACGCGGGAGCAAAATTGAAACCAAAGCGCACTTCATTCGTCACCGTGGCTTTTGGATTCCAGCGCCAAGCGGTGGAAAGAAAATTGATATGGTCATCGTTGAACACGAAGGGCACCAGGCTGAAGCTTTGATCGACGCCCGGGTCCGGCCGGTCCACAAAGTTGCGATTCCAGTTATAAGTTGCCGAAAAGGTGTTGCGATCATTCAGGTTGTAATCGACGCGAACGCCGGTATTGTCTCGGGAGTTGTCGTTGCGCTTGTTGAACTGATATCCAAGAAGGTTCACCCCATCCCCAACGCGAGTGTTGTTTGGCGTCATGGGAATTGACTTGATCAGCGCGAGCATCGTCGGATCCACGGTCCATCCGCCCGGGGGACCGCCGGGAATTTGCAGCAGGTTGGTAGTCACAGGATTGCCCACCGCGTTTCCATTGGCATCCACCGGCTGGTATGTAAATGGCAGAGTGGCATTCGGCGCTGCCAACGCGGTTTGTATCGCGGGGCTGAGAATCGTAGTGTTTACGGGAACGGTGTTCCGCAAGCGCAGCAACTCGTAATATCCATAAATGAAAAGTTTATTCTTGACGATGGGGCCGCCAATGTTCCCGCCACCCTGATTCTGCAGCAGGAACGGTTTCGCCACGCCACTCGCCCCGTTAAACCAGTCGTTCGCGCTCCAGTTGTTGCTGCGGTAATACCAGAAGCCGCTCCCATGCCAGTTGTTCGTGCCCTTGGGAGTGACCAGGCTGACGCTGGAAGAGCCACCCTTGTCCACGTCTCCGTTCTGCTGCGTGACCGTGAATTCCTGCGTCTGGCTGAGGAACGGCAGGTTCGGGCTGAAATCCAAATCATTCTCGCGGATAAAATTGTCCTGAATATTGATGCCGTCGAGCGTCAGGGTGGAAAACGTCGAACGCTGTCCGTTGATCGTCGTCACCATCGCACCGTTCGGGCCGCTATTGGCCACGCCAGGTTGCAGGCTCAATAGGTTCAGGGGATTGCGGTCCAGAATCGGCAATTCATCGATCTGCTTCTTCTCTACCGTGCCGGTCTGTTCCGCGTTGGTCGTGTTGACAACTTCCGCGCCGCCCTCCACCGTTACGGTTTCCGTCTTGGTTCCTACTTCCAATTTAATCGGTGGCACGGAGTATTCCGTTGCCGCATCCAGCTTGACGTTCTCTACGGCCGCGTTCTTGAAGCCCTCTTTGGTCGCGCTGACGCGGTACAGTCCGTCGCCGATGCTCCGGAACTGATATCCACCATTCGACGTCGTCACGGCGTTGTACACGTAATTTGTGCCCTGATTTGTCAGCGTTACCGTTGCACCTTCTACCGGCAGTCCCTGTGGGTCCACCACCGTCCCCACGATCGACCCCGTGGGCACTTGCGCCATCACCAAACTCTCACCGACTCCGAGCACCAGTCCAACTAAGATTGCGAATGAAAAAAAAGGTTTCTGCAATAAAACGGACACAATCACCCTCATCTTCGATTCCCCTAGTTAACCCGCGCGAACAAACTATGCAGTCAAAGACGCATTAAGTAGAGCCACGTAAGCACCTCCGGGAAACTTATATATGCACTCGTGGTTCCACACATTAAACAGGAGCACCCCGAAGTCCCGCGTGCCTCCATAAGCCAGTTCGTATCAGTAACTGGTTTATGAGTGCGACTTCGGGCGCGATCACACACACCCGAATTGCCCTGCGAGCTACGGTCTGTCATACCGTCTACGAATTATGGGATGGGAAAGTTCCGCGCTAAAGCGTGTAGCGTAGCAGCTCTAGCTCACCTCGTCAGGGGTGAGGGTGTTCGGCTCGCGACCCAACGCGCGCCGCCGCGTTTCTTTCAAGGTCAGCGCTGCAGAAAGTCTATTTATTTACCTAAATAAAGAAGGGCCAGCAGGAACAACCACAGCGCATCGAGGAAATGCCAATAGTAGGACGTGACTTCCGCCGCCACCGATCTTGTCACGTTTGCTTCCGAAAAATTTCGCCGCGCCACATAGCCGAGCGCCGCAATTCCGCCAATCAAGTGCACCGCGTGGGCACCCGTAAAAATGTAAAAAAAGCTGTTGGCCGGATTCGTGGCCAGGTAAATCCCTTGCTGAGCCAATTGCCGCCACGCGACCACCTGGCCGATCAGGAATCCAACGCCCAACGCGGTGGTCAATAGCCAATAGGTTTTGAATCCCGCTCCGTCCCCTTTTGCCAGGCGCTTTCTCGCTAGCTCCAGGGTCCCGCTGCTGATCAGCAGTACTGCGGTGTTGATCCACAGCAGCATCGGGATGCGCACCGGAACCCAATCCCCGCTCGTCCCTTTGCGCACCAGAAACGCGCTCGCCAGTGCCATAAAGAACATCAGGATCGAGATAATCCCGACGACCATCCCGGTGAAATAACGCTTCGAAGGCGGCTGCCCCTTCCCCGGCTTTTTTCCGCCGCCGCCGTCGCCACCTCCGCTGCCTCCTGCGGGCGGCAGACTTCCGCCACCACCGCCTCCGCCGGTGTGTTCGACGACCAGCTCAATCTCTTTTGTTGAGGTCGCGCTTGGCATTTCTTTTTCTCGGCTCCTCTTCCTTCCGACTGGCGCTTCCTACTGGCGCTCTTGCGTCAACTGTTCCGGTGAGAGGTGCTGCGGCGCAAAATCCTTCCCGCCTTCCGCGAGGAATTCATAAGCTCCCCGATAGACGGCCGGTGCCGAGCTCCCAAAGTTATCTTCCGGTGCAGGCGACGCCACACTCCATTCGAGAGTCGTCGCGGCCCACGGGTTGTCTTGCTCCACCTTGTTTCGCGCGAGCAAGCTATAGAAGAAATTGAACACGAACACTCCTTGGGCCGATACCGTCCAGATCGTGGCCACGGTCACGAACGTTCGAATCGACGCGCCCGCCGACGCCAGCGCAATTCGCTGCTCGTCGGCAAACAGATGCGATTGCGTCAGCAATCCCAGCCAGTGCATGGGCATAAAAATCGCATAGACACCCGCAAAGGTCATCCAGAAGTGCACTTTCCCCAACGTCTCGTTCAAACAGCAGCCAAACATTTTCGGGAACCAGAAAAATAGCGCGCCCAGAATCGCAAATGTCGCCGCCACTCCCATCACCAGGTGAAAGTGTCCGATGACAAAGTCTTCGCTGACCGACGCCTTTGCCAAATCGTGCCGCGCCAGGAACAGGCCGGATAATCCGCCCGCCACGAACAACGAAATAAATCCGATTGCGAACAGCATCGATGTCGTCAATCGCAGCCGCGCGTTCCACAACGTCCCCAACCAACTGGCCAGCAGGAATGCCGCGGGAACTCCCAGCGAAGACGCGAGCACGGCAAAAACCAACGGTGCGTAGGGATTCATTCCGGTAGCGAACATGTGATAGCCCCACACGCAAAATCCGACCACGCCCACGCCGCACAGCGCCAGCACTACTAGCCGCTCTCTCCACACCGGCTTCCGTGAAAACGTGGCGACCAGGTGGGTCGTAAATCCAAAACACGGCAGCATCGCCACATACACTTCCGCTTGCGCAAAGTACCAGAACAACCTCTGCCACAGGATCGGCAAGCTTCCCTGCTTCACCAGGTTCTGCGGCTGATTTGCCAGAAATGCGGTGGTCGAAAAAAACTCCGAGCCGAGCAATCGGTCCGAAAGAACCGCGCAGCATCCCGCCAGCAGCACGCTGAAAATCAACATGCTCAAAATGGCATTGATGAACCAGGCCCAAACCGTGACCGGCATTCGCGGCAGGCTCATCCCAGGGGCTCGCGACTCGATGGTGGTCGTCACGAAATTCAACGCGCCGAACAGACCCGCCAGGCAAAAGACCGACGCGCTCGCCAACCACACGTTCACTCCGCTATCCGGCCGCAGGAAAAACGCGCTGGTCATTCCGGCCAGCGACGCAAACGTCATCCAGAACGACAGCCGGTTCAGCACCGGAAAAGCCATTTCCCGAGCCCCGATCTGCAGCGGCAACAGAAAATTTCCAAATCCCATCTGTGGCGCGGCGGTCAGCACAAAAAACACCATCAACGAGCCGTGCAGCAGGCGCATGGCCGCATATTTTTCCGGCGCATTCTCGATGCCCGCCAAAAACGGTATCGCGGTGTCGGGCCATGACGTGTGCATGCGCAACAACGCCGAAAGCACCATGCCCACCAGCACACTGGCGAGCGCCAGCCACATGTACTGCAAACCGATGGTCTTGTGATGGGTAGAGAACAATGCGCGGCTCAGAAATCCTGCCTGTCGAGAAGGATGCGAGTTGGCGCCGTCGTCGTAACTGACCATTTTCGAATTACTGCCGCTGAATCTGGCTCCCTGAACTGGATTCCGTATCTTAACGCCTGCTCTGAGAATTGCAACTTCCCAGGCCCTCGCCAATCTGCCCGTTCATCCTCGCAAAGCGGCCAGATTTCCGAGCAGCGGGCCGGAGTGATATCCTCGACGAGAGAAGCAAATTGTTTATGGAAACCCGATCCAATCCCGCTGCGATGTGGGACGAACGCTTCAGCCAAACCGAACCCGTGTATGGCGAGCGACCCAACAGCTATCTGCGAGCGCAGGTCCATCGGCTGGCTCCTGGCGCATGCGTGCTCGTTCCCGGCGATGGCTATGGACGCAACGGCCTGTGGCTGGCCAAGCAGGGTTTCCGAGTACACACTGTAGACCTGTCGCCCATTGGCGTCGAACGCGCTCGCAACTCGGCGCGCGAAGCCAGGCTCAGCCTTACCATTGAACAAGCCGATCTTTCCACCTGGGCGTGGCCGCAAAATCAGTTCGATAGCGTCGTTTCTATCTTTTTGCATTTATTCCCGAATGTGCGCCCAGCCATTCACGCCAAAATGTTGCGCGCCCTGGTGCCGGGCGGCCTTTGCATCCTGGAAGCCTTCACGCCTGCGCAGCTGAAATTCTCCTCTGGCGGACCCAAACAGGTCGACCTCCTCTACTCCGCCGAAATTCTGCGCCAGGATTTTGCGGCTGCTGAGATTCTTACTCTTGAGGAAACCACGGTCTCGCTGGATGAAGGCCGCATGCACAGCGGTCTCGGCGCCGTGGTTCACGGTGTTTTTCAACGAGAGTAACGCGCCACCGGCCGCTCCAACTCGCGAATAACCGGCTTAGAGTGTCATCCTGAGCGAAGCTAACGATCTCAATCGCCGCTCCTGGCACCTGACCATCTGCCTTCCCAACTATTGGAATTGCTTTTGAAACGCGGCGAATTGCTGACGCAGGGTCTCCATCTCTCTTCGTAGTTCGTCCACATCCATCTCGAGTTGCGCAATCCGTTCCGCGCTACCCGATTCTGCGCGCACCGTCCCCATCGCCGGTCCCGCGGCCTGCGCGATTGCAACGCCCGGCGCCGCATCCGCGCTTGGCGCCGTGTCTCCGGCCAGCAGATGCATGTAGCGCGACTCCTTTGTTCCCGGCTGTCGGGGCAACACTTTCACCAGTGCCGGTTCTCGCCGCATCAGCAAGTTCAGCGCGGCGTGCACCGCTTCCAAATCCTCGAACGCGTACATGCGTTCCGCTCGTGAGCGCAGTTCTCCTGGGGTCTCGGGGCCGCGCAGCATCAGCACGCACAACACCGCAATCTCGTGGCGGTGAAAATTGTAGAGTTCATTCAGGCGGTGCTCGAACTTCGGCACGCGCGAATCTCCTCCCGCCGATCGCACCAGCGCCTGTTCGGACATGGAGCGAAGCGCATGGCGCACCGCCTCTTCGTCGAGCGTCATCACCGGCTCGCGGTTGGACTTCTGATTGCACGCGTTCATCAGCGCGTTCACGGAAAGCGGATAGTATTCCGGCGTGGTGATTTCCTTCTCGACCAGCGCGCCCAGAACGCGAACTTCCGCTTCCGTCAGTTGCAGTGCCATGTCCTATTCCCAGGAGGATTTTGGTCGGCCTAAATCAATTTCAATTCGGCTTAACCCAGCATAACACTTCAACGCGGCCCAAAAAGAGAAGACGGCTCGGTTAGAGCCGTCTGGAGTGAAGGTGAGAAGTGATTCTCTGCACGAATTGGCCCCAGCTTAGGGGTGGTAATTGCATTCGTCCATCGGGGTCATCCTGTAGTTTTGCATGGCCCGGTTGCGGCCGCCATCACTGCTTCTGGTCCAGAAGCACTTTGACGGTGCTCAGCAATTGCTCGATGCCTCCGCTGGATTTGGAGAGCACTTGTTTGATTCCGATTAACTCTGCGTACCTCGATAGCTCCCTGGAACCGTGCATGGTGAACAGCACGATGGCAACATCAGGCGCAATGAGCTAAGTGGCGCGCGGCATCCAGGCCGTTCATGACGGGCATCGCTAAATCCAGAATAATCAGGTCGGGATGCAGCTCCTTGGTTTTTTCAATGGCGACCTTGCCGTTCTCTGCCTCGCCGCACACTTGCCAATCCGTATTCTGTTCAATGCTGAAGCGAATGGATCTGCGTAAAAAAGGACTGTCATCGACAATTAGGATTTGGGCCGACATGCAAATCTCCCAGATGCCTTGGTAAGTGGCTGGCCGAAGCTGGTCCGAGGCGGTCGACGACGAACAAAGGTATCTGGCTTTGAGTCTAACGGCGACAGCAGGGGGGGCAATACCCAGAAGGCCGTACGCTAGCGTACAAATTGTATGTGCCCCTCGGAAACAATATCTCCCGGTAAACAATCGAGGTCAGCCATCGGTGGCTGCCGTTGCAAGTGCCTGGGGATTCGGTGATGCAGGATCGCCTTCACCGTGGTTCCTCGGCCGTTTGAGCCGACGTGCAACGGGCCGCCCAGCGGCGCGATTCGCTCTCGCATGCCACGCAAGCCCACACCCAGGCTGGCAGGCAGGTCGTTGTGAAACGCCTCCGCAGGCATTCCTCTGCCACTCCGAGTAGAGGAAAGCACGATGTGCTTTAGGTGTTCCTTGGCTGTCCTATAAGGGCCGGCCGGCCCGGTCGGAGTAGGGATCGCGATTGCTCGCGACCCCCTCCGCAGATCCGGACGGGCGCTACTAACGCATCCGGCTCCCACCTTGGGTGACAACGCCTAGGCGCTGTAGTGGATAGGGAT
>Ga0074045_10000187_pt1 | contig 58063 bp, 49 predicted proteins | sample BogForMeECP23OM2_FD_94442 | JGI IMG/M metagenome (GOLD analysis project Ga0074045, IMG submission 94442) | Bog forest soil microbial communities from Calvert Island, British Columbia, Canada - Bog Forest MetaG ECP23OM2 | ecosystem: Environmental > Terrestrial > Soil > Wetlands ... | reverse complement strand
CCCCTACGGGACCAGACCCTGAATCTGGCGCCTTTGGCCAAGCTTGGCAATCCCCGCGCGGCGGGGCCGAGCGAGGTCGGCCTTAAGATGCTTCCGAGGAGAAGCGTCCGCCGACCGGTCAGGTCGGGGCGGCCCGCTTGGGAGCGACCGGGACCGCCTTCTTCGCCGCTTCGAGGATGTCAAGCGCCTCTTTCACGCTCGTCTTCTCGTGGACGATCGCACGGAGTCCCTTCAGCATCGCGACGGGGTGGTCCGACTGCCAGATGTTCCGACCCATGTCGAGTCCGTGGGCCCCCGCCTGGATCGCGCCGTACGCGAGCTCGAGCGCCGCGCGGTCCGAGTCCAGCTTCGGGCCGCCCGCGCAGACGACCGGGACCGGGCACCCCTCCACGACCTTCTCGAAGTTGTCACAGTAGTACGTCTTCACCATGCGAGCGCCGAGCTCGGCCGAGACCCGGCAAGCGAGCGCGAGGTAGCGCGCGTCGCGCTTCTCGAGCTCCTTCCCCACCGCCGTGATCGCCATCACGGGGATTCCGCAGGCCTCGCCGGCGTCGATCAGTTGGGAAAGGTGGTGCAGGGACTCGTGCTCGTGCGGAGCTCCGACGAAGACGCTCAGCGCGACCGCGCAGACGTTCAGGCGGGCCGCGTCCTCCATCGACGTGATGATCTCCTCGTGGGAGAGGTCCTCCTTGAGGACCGTCACCCCGCCCGATACGCGTAGGAGGATGGGCGTCGTCGCCGTCGGGTCGATGGCGTGGCGGAGGACCCCCCGGGTGACCCCGAGCGCGTCTGCGTACGGGAGCAGCGGTGCGATGGTCGCCCGCGCGTTCTCCAGGCGGCGCGTCGGCCCCATGAAGTAGCCGTGGTCGACCGCGACCATCACCGCGTTTCCGCTCACCGGTGAGAACATCCGGTGCATTCGGTTCGCCATTCCCCATTCCATGGGTGTTCCTCGGTCCGTATGGGGGGGCAGCCCCTCTTAGGCGTTGCTCACGGAAGGGGAGCCGGGACGCCCTCACCTAGGGCGGAAGCTCGCTGTCGACCGTGCGGCGGGAGACCGGCACCCTGCGGTCCTCCTTGACCCGGTTCAGGACCACTTGGGTGTTCGTCCGCTCGATGTACGGGTCCTGGAGGGCGTGCTTCACGAACCGGTCGAGGTCGCGGCGGTCGCGGAACCGTCCGATGAGGAGGGCATCGTTCTCCCCCGTCACATCGTAGATCGCGTACGCCCGGGCGTCCCGGGCCAGGCGCTCCTCCACCTCTCGGAGCCGCCCTTTCGAGATCCGGATGCCGATCGCGGCCCACAGGTCATAGCCGAGCTGCTCGTCGTCCAACACTGGGACGTAGCCGCGGATCACACCTTGGCTCTCCAACCGGGCCACCCGGGCGCTCACCGTGGTCGGGGAGACCTCGAGCCGATGCGCGATCTCGCGGTGGCTGCGCCGGGCGTCCACGTTGAGCTCCTCGAGGATGGCCCGGTCGAGATCGTCCAGAATGGACGTTCGGCGCATACTGCTTCAAGATGAAGGTTAGAAATATAGATGTATCCAGCGAATGCGGATGAACGTCCATTCTCTTGGGAAGAATCTTGATGTAGCGGATTTCGTTCCTATCCACGGAGGTAAGTGAGTGGCCCCTCAACGTGGTGTCAAGGCCGGGTCGAGCGCGACGGCGACCCTCGCGAAGCTGAAGGCCGACAAGGTTCGGTGGGTGCAGCTGTTCTACACGGACGTCTTCGGTGGATTCAACCAGGTTGACGTCCCGACGGCGACGTTGGACGAAGAGTCCTTCGAGGCGGGAATACCCAAGCTGGACGGCTCCTCGGTCCGCGGGTTCCGGGAGATCTACGACTCAGACATGAACCTCGTGCCCGACCCCTCGACCCTCGCGACGATCCCATGGAACCCCGAGGCCGGGGGAACGGCTCGGTTCATCTGCGACATCCGCATCGGCGGCTCGAAGGAGCCGTACGCCCACGACCCCCGCTGGGTCGCCCGGAAGACCGAGCAGGTGCTCGCGGCCGCGGGATACGACCGCTCCTATTGGGGGCCCGAGGTCGAGTTCTTCGTCTTCGATTCGATCGAGCTCCTCCCGTCCGCGGCCGGAGTCCGGGACGCGTGGGCCGGCGCCGGCTACCTCGTCCGCCACTCGGAGGCGCCTTGGCAGGGGGGGCCCGTCACGGGATTGGTCCGATTCAAGGAAGGATACCACCGAACCCCCCCGCAGGACTCTCTGCTCCCCCTACGCGCGGAGATGTGCAACATCCTCGCCGACGACTTCCATCTCACCATGGATGCCCACCACCACGAGGTCGCCACCGCGAGCCAGTCGGAGATCAACCTCCGCTTCGACGAGCTCGTGCCGATGGCCGACCACATCCAGGACCTTCGCTACGTCATCCGGAACGTCGCGGCCCGGCATGGGAAGATTGCCTGCCTGATGCCGAAGCCGATCTACGGAGACAACGGCATCGGCATGCACGTGAACCAGTCGCTCTGGTCGAAGGGGAAGAACGCGTTCTTCGACTCGAACGACGCCTACGCCGAGGTGAGCCAGACCTGCCGGTACTACGTCGGCGGTCTCCTCGAGCACGCCCGGGCGATGTGCGCGATCACGAACCCGATCACGAACTCCTATCGGCGGCTCGTTCCCGGCTACGAGGCCCCCGTGTTCATTGCCTGGAGCAAGGCGAACCGCTCGGCGAACGTCCGAATCCCGTTCTACCACAAAGGACGCCCCGCGGCGAAGCGGGTCGAGTACCGGACCCCCGACTCGGCCGCCAACATCTACCTCACCCAGGCCGCGCTCGCCCTCGCGGGGCTCGATGGGATCCGACGGAAGATCGAGCCGCCCCCTCCCGTGGACGAGAACATCTACAAACTCACCCCGGCCAAGCGCAAGCAGCTCCAGGTCCGGGAGCTTCCCGGCTCCCTCGGCGAGGCGCTCGACTGCCTCGAGTCGGACCGGGACTTCCTGAAGCCGGCGTTCGCCTCGTCGCTCCTCGACACGTACATCGAGCTCAAGCGCGAGGAGCAGCTCGAGCTCAACCTGCGACCCCACCCTTACGAGTTCTACCGGTACATGGACGTCTAGGCGACCGGGACGCCGCGGCGACCAACCCTTTCATCCCCTGCCTGGTCCTCCGGCACCCGCGAACCGCCGATGAGCGAGGCGCGGCTTTGGACCGGGGGCCGGATATTCACGGGGCGCCGCTACGCCGAAGCCGTTCTCGTGGACCAAGGAGCCGTCGTGGCGGTGGGGTCGGATGCCGACGCCCGTCGGTCGGCCCCGACCGGAACCGATGTCATTCCGCTGGGAGGTCAGCTCGTGCTTCCCGGGCTCATCGACGCCCATCTCCACCTGGAAGACCTCACCCAGTTCCGCGAAGGCCTGATCCTCTCGGAGGTTCACGACCTCGACGACCTCGTACGGAAGCTCCGCGAGTGGGCCGCGACCCACCCCGCCGGACCGATCGTCGGAGTTGGCCTGGACATCGAGCGCTCCCTCCACGGTCGCTGGCCCCTCTACCCGGACCTGGACCGGGCGGTGGACGACCGCCCCGTGGTCCTCTACCATGTGAGCGGGCATGCCGTGATGACGAACGGCCTCGCCTTGGCCACGACGCAGGTCGGCTCGCGGTCGGCGGTGGAACTCCAGGGCCGGGTCGGGAGGACGGCGGACGGGAGAGCCAATGGGGTGCTCTACGAGGAGGCAGTTCGGTGGGTGGCTCCCCTCACCGAACTGCCATGCGACCCGGAGGGGGTAATCCGGACCCTCGGATTCCTCGCCTCGTTCGGCCTCACCACGGTCGCGTCGATGAACATCTCCCGGGAGGAGCTCGCGGTGCTCCGATCGTTGGCGGCCAAGGACCGTCTCCCGATTCGTGTCCGAGGGTACGTCCGTCTCCGGTCGTTGGGGGACGTTCACGTCCCCGACCTCGCGCCGGTCGGTCGTCACGGTCGGTTCGCGGTGGTCGGGGCGAAAGGGTTCACGGACGGCGCCTTCGGTCCCCGAACCGCTTGGCTCTCGGAGCCCTACGCCGACGCCCCGGACGGGAGCGGGCTTTCGCGGGAGTCGGACGAAACGCTCTCGAGCGCGTTGGCGGTCGCCCACGACCTTGGGCTCGCCCCCGCCCTGCATGCGATCGGGGACCGCGCGGTGATCCGAGCCGCCCAACTGCTCGCACCGTACGTCCGACGCGCGGGGGCCCCCGCACGGATCGAGCACGTCGGGTTGACCCCCCCGCCGGTCCTATCCCTCCTAAGGACCGTGCGGCCCGCCCTGGTCGTTCAGCCGGGGTTCGTCTGGAGCGACTCCTGGCTCCCCGCCCGGCTCGGTACCGACCGCGTGCGCTGGGCCTACGCGTTCCGGACCCTCACCGACTTCGGGCACCAGCTCGCGGGGTCGAGCGACGCGCCGTATGACCCCCCCGACCCTTGGCGCGGTCTCCGGGCCGCGACCGAGCGGCGGGACGAGCTCGGACGGTCGGCGAACCCGGAGCCGCGAGAGGCCTTGGCGTTCGAAGAGGCGGCACGGTTGTATGGTCTCAACGCCGGGGCGGCTCTCGGAGAGCCTTCGCTCGGGTCCCTGGAGGTGGGCTCGAAGGCCGACCTCCTCCTCCTCGAAGCAACGAGCCTCAGGGAGGCGTTCCGGGTCGGAGCGAAGGCGGTCCGCGAGACCTGGGTGGAGGGGGCCTGCGTCTTCCGCGCCGGCGGGGCGGACCGGGGAGCAATCGGTTAACCCCCCACCGCTCTCGCGGAGGCATGCCCGCCTCGAACGACGTCCCGACGCTCAAGGAGTTCTCTCCCTCGATGCGGGTCGACCTGCTCATCTCCGACTGGAAGGCCGCCATCGTACCGGAACTCCCCCAGGAGGAACGGGAGCGCCGGCTCTACGGGCAGGCGTGGGAGGCGTACCAGGAGGGGGACTACGGCTTCGGCCTCTGGTGCTGGCACGAGTGCGACCGTCTCACGAACAACCTCAACGGCAACATCCGCGAGGTCACCCGGATCCTGGGACCCGGACGGTACTTCGGCTTCTCGCACCGCCGCGTGGTCGCGGAGGCGGTCCCGGTCGAGCGGATCTATCGACCTCGCAAGGGCGACATGAGCACGCCCCGTACCGATGCGTTCGTTCTCCCGCACTACCAGGTGCTCTGCGTCTACCTGATCCGCGCATCGACGGGCGACGCCAAGTCCAAAGCGACGCTCGAGATCGCGCTCGGCGAGCTCGAGGACCAGCGAAGGGCGGACCCGTTCCTGCGGCATTTCGAGACGTTCCGGGACCTGCTGACCCGGACCTCGGCGAGCCCGGCGTCCCCCGGCCCGGCACCGGCAGCTCCCTCCCCGGCCCCGACCAGCAGGGCTAAATCCCCCGGGCGTCGCGCACCGCCCGGCCGGCGTGGCTGAGAACACCCGAAGGTTCGTATAGCCCACCCGGCTCGGGCAATCGACCGGTGGAGTGTGTCAATGAAAGCCGTAGTACTGGGCGGTGGAGGGCTGACGGGACAGTGTTCGGTGCGCGACCTCGCGACAGGGGGGGTGTTCGACTCGGTCGTCGTAGCCGACCTCGACGTGGAGCTGGCCAAGGCGGCGGCGAAAGCCGCCGGATCGCGCGCCTCGGCGGTGAAGATCGACGCCGGTAACAAGGCGGCGGTCGCGAAGCTTCTCCGCGGGGCCGACGTGGTCGTGAACGCGGTCCAGTACCAGTTCAACCTGTCAGTGATGGAAGCGGCGCTCGAAGCGCACGTTCCGTACCTCGACTTCGGCGGCCTCTTCCACATGACCCGTCGCCAGCTCGAGATGAATGACGCGTTCAAGCGCGCCAAGTTGCTCGCCATCCCCGGCCTCGGGGAGGTTCCGGGGGTCTCGAACGTGCTCGCGATGCAGGCTTGCCAGGACCTCGACCGGGTCGAATCGCTCGTGATCCGGGACGGTTGGAGGGACCTTACGATCGGAGGGCCCGAGGTCTATTTCACCTGGTCCCCGAGCACCTTCCTCGACGAGATGGTCCTGTCGGCGCAGGTCTTCGAGCGCGGCGCTTACAAGGAGTACCCGCCGATGAGCGGAGCCGAGGAGTTCGACTTCGCGCCCCCGGTCGGACGGACCCGGGTCTACCGCACCCTGCACTCCGAGCCGGCGACGCTGCCCGAGAGCCTCCGCTCGAAGGGGATCACGCACTGCGAGTGGAAGGAGGGAGGGCCCGGTATGGAGGTTCTGCGCACGATGGCGCTCCTCGGCCTGGCCTCCGACACCCCGCTCGAGGTCCGGGGGCAGAAGGTCACGCCCCGGGAGTTCACGCTCGCCCTCTTGAAGCGCGGGAAGCTCCTCGGGGTCCCCGAAAGCGTCACCGTCAACGACTGGGAGGTCTTCGATATCGAGGTCCGCGGAACGAAGGGCGGCAAGCCGGTCGTGCGCCACGCGATCGCCCGGTTCCCCCCGCGCCCCGACTGGCACCTCACCGTGACCGAGTACGCCGTAGGGATCGCCGGCGCGGTGGGCGCCGAGCTCATCGCCCAAGGGCAGGTCACCGCGGTCGGCGTCGTGCCCCCGGAACTGTGCATCCCGCCCGGTCCGTTCCGGGCCGGCCTCGCGAAGCGAGGGGTCGATACGACGATCACGCCGCCCGAAGGCCCGCTGCCGCCCCGAAAGACGAATTAACGGCCCGGGAGGCGCTTTCCAACCATTTTCGCCTCGTTTATGTCCTATCGCGGCAAGAAATTCACAGGTTCCACAGTCTAAGGATGAATTAGTACGCGGTTTTCGTTACGCAATGCGGGTTGTACCCCATAATCTCGGGCTCAGCCAATTATATATAGACCCCTCGGGGTCCGACAAACGCCCGGAAATCGTACTTTATGGCGGAGCTGAACCCCGCCCCGGTGTTGCCGTCTCGGACCCCTGAGGCCGAGCCCTCTCCGCAGGGTCGCGAACGGGACCCTTCTGACCTTCCCCGGCTGACCGCCGAAGGGTCGGCGGCCCCTCCCCCGTCTACCCCTTCCGCTCCGGCTTCGCCGGGCGGCGAGCCTGCCGAAGAGAAGAAGAAGGAGCCGCCCAAGGAGTCCCCTAAGGATTCGGCCAAAGAAGTGGCCAAGGATTCCGCGAAGGAGCCGGCCAAGGAATCGGCCAAAGAGGGGGCGAAGGAGGCCGCCCCGCCCACGGAGGAGGCGACCCCGATTCCGGTATCGATCGCCCGGCTGATTCCCAAGCTGAAGAAGAGCGCGAAGCTGTTCGAGGAGGCGAAGAAGCACATCCCGAACGGGTCGAGCTCCCTCATCCGGACGGCGTCCTACGACCCGGTCGCGCCGTTCATCGCGAGAGGCAAGGGCTCGCGGATCTGGGATGAGGACGGCAACGAGTACATCGACTTCATGCTCTCCTACGGGGTCCTCATCAACGGTCACGCCCCCGAGGCGCAGGTCAAGGCGATCCAGGAACAGGCCGAGCTCGGCCTGCAGTTCGGCTCGCCGAGCGAGATCGAGCTCGAGGTCGCGAAGCTGTTCCAGAAGCTCGTCCCGAACGCGGAGCGGGTCGCGTTCTGCACTAGCGGCTCGGACGCGACCATGAACGCCATCCGAATCGCGCGCGCGGTCACGGGCAAGGACGCGCTCCTGAAGTTTGAAGGCCACTACCACGGGCAACACGACATCGCGCTCATCAGCGCGGAAGCGCCGCCGATCGTCGCGGGCCTCGACGAGTATCCCCGACCGCTTCCGAACTCCGCCGGGATCCCTCCGGGCGTGACCGACTACGTAATGGTCGCGCCGTACAACTCGGTCACCGCGTTCGAGCGGATCGTTCGGCGGTACCGCGAGCGCCTGGCGTGCGTGATCCTCGAACCGATCATGGCCAACTCCGGCATCATCCCGCCGGCCCCGGACTATCTCAAGCGCCTCATCGAGATCGCGCACCAGAACGACATGCTGGTCATCTTCGACGAGGTGTTCACGGGCTTCCGCGTCGCGCCGGGCGGGGCCCAGCAGCTCTACAACGTCGAGCCCGACATCTCCTGCTGGGCGAAGGCGCTCGGCGGGGGCGTGCCCGTCTCGGCCGTCTCCGGAAAGGCGGAGTACATGGACCTCATCGCCCCCGGGCGGATCAGCTTCGGCGGCACCTACAACGCGAACAACCTCGTCATGGCCGGGACGCTCGCGAACCTGAAGACGCTCCACCGGGGCGGAGAGGACCTCTACGCCCGGGTCGGGAAGCTCACGGACAAGCTCGCGAAGGGCCTCGAGGAGGCCGGCCGCGACGCGAAGCTCAACATCCTCGTCCAGTGGGTGAACGGGATGCTGCAGTTCTTCTTCACGCGACGCAAGAAGATCATCAATTACCGCGAGTCCCTCCAGATCGACTGGAACCTATACCTGCGACACCACCAGCTCCTGCTCGACAAAGGGATCTACATCCATCCGGACAACTACGAGCGGCTCACCTTCTCGAGCGCGCACACCGAGAAGGACATCGAGAAGTTCATCTCGGTCGCGACCGAGACGATGACCGAACTCCGAACGCTTCCGCGTGATTACCTGCCGTGACCGACCATCTCCGGGGCACCGGGGGAGTCGCGAGTGAATGATGGTCGTAGGCCCGAACGAGGAACGATGGCCGGGTGGGGCCTAGGGCCACCACCCTGACCGGAGGGGACGGGGATGGGTAGGAGCCTCGAGGACCTCGTCATCTTCATCCTCAAGAGATTCCTCCAGCTTCTGCCCGTACTGCTCGGCGTCATCGTGCTGACGTTCCTCGTCACGCACGTCGCCGCGATCGACCCGTGTCCCCGGTGGTACCAGAAGGCGAGCCTAGCGGTCATCAACCACTGCAAGGCCCAGTTCGCCCTCCCGCTCTGGACGCAGTTCTGGAACTACTTCACCCAGTTGCTCTCGGGGAACTGGGGTACCTCCCCGCTCGGCGTGCCGGTCTACCCTGTGATCTCCTCCGCCTTCCCGGCAACGCTCGAACTCGTGCTCACCTCGATGCTCCTGATGATTTTCATCGGGATCCCGCTCGGGGTCATCGCGGCCCAGTTCGCGGGCCGGTGGGGCGACCATCTGGTCCGCGTCCTCTACCTGAGCGGCTGGTCGATCCCCACCTACGTGGGCGCAATCATCGCGGCGGTGTTCCTCGCCCCGTTCCTGGGGCTCCCCACGTCGGGGGAGTACAGCGCCCCACCGCCGTTCCCCCAGGTCACGCACATGTCGGTGGTCGACGCGGTCATCGCGTTGAACTTCCCGTACACGATCGACGCGTTCAGCCACCTCATCCTCCCCGCGGGGGTGCTCGCCTTCATCGAGATGGGGAACGCGACCCGAATGACCCGGTCGGCGATGCTCGAGGTGCTGCCGCTCGAGTACGTGAAGTCGGCCCGGATGAAAGGTCTCTCGAACTTCGTCGTGCTCTACAAGCACGCGCTGCGTAACGCGCTGATCACGGCCACGACGGTGCTCGGGGTGACGGCCGGGGGCCTCCTCGCGGGCACGGTCGTCATCGAGGAGGTCTTCGGCTGGCCCGGCATCGGCGCCTACGCCTTCTCCGTGCTCGGGGGTGGCGGCCGGCCGGACTTCGACGGGGCGATCGCCGTCGTCGTCGTATTCGCCATCGGGGTCGTCATCGCCAACCTGATCGCCGACATTCTCTACGGCGTGCTCGACCCTCGGGTCGAGTGGAGGTGAGCCGTGGCGGCCACTCCCCTCAAGGTCCGCCTGCACCGGAGAGGTTCCGGCGGCACCCCCAAGCCCGTGGGTAGGTCGGTCTGGCGGAGTGTCCGCGGGTTGTACCGGGTGATGCGGGCGAACCCGCTGACGTTCATCGGCTTCGTGCTCGTCGCGATCTGCTTAGTCCTCGCGCTGATCGTGATCGTCGACCCCGTCCTCATCGTTCCGTACGGCGCGAGCCAGAATACGGGCGTGTACAAGGAGCCGCCCACCATCCTCAACTGGCCTCCCTCGATCCAGCACCCGTTCGGCACCGACCAAGGGGGGTTGGACATTTACTCGGAGGTGATGCTGGCGCTTCCGCTCGACCTTGGGATCGGGATCGGGATCGCCGCGTTCGCCCTCGTCGCGGGCGGCGCGCTCGGGCTCATCGCCGGCTTCTGGGACCAGCCCCGGACCTTGGGGGGGGCACTCTCGCTGGTCATCATGCGGACCACCGATGTCTTCCTCGCGTTCCCGAGCCTGGTCCTGGCGCTCGCCATCGTGGCGTCCATCGGGCGTGGGGTCTGGGCCGCGATCCTCGCGATCATGATCACCTGGTGGCCGTACTACGTGCGCTTGGTCCGCGGCGAGACGCTCGCGGTCAAGCACCTCCCGTACGTCACCGCCGCGAAGGCGGCCGGGGTCCGGGAGACCCGGATCCTGACGCGCCACGTCCTCCGCAACGTCCTGGAACCGGTGGTCGTCTACTTCACGCTCGACATCGGCACGGTGCTCGTCACCTTCTCGACGATCTCGTTCGTCGGGGCGGGGATCCCGTTTCCCGGAAAGGTTCCCGAGTGGGGTAGCATGATGTCGTTCTATCAGCAGAACTACGTGTTGAGCACCTACTGGTGGTACATCACGTTCCCCGCGATTGCCATCTTCATGAGCGCGCTCGCGTTCAGTCTCCTCGGCGACGGTCTACGGGACGTGCTGGACCCACGCACCCGACGCGCTCTCGCCGAGTCGAGCTCGTTCCACGAGCCTCCGCCGGAGGTGCCGCAGCCCGCGGCGGCCCCCGACGCGGCCGAATCCGAGGAAGAGGCCATCGAGGAAGAGGCCCGCGAGGAGGGGGCGGCCGCATGACCCAGCCGGTGCTCTCGATCGAACACCTCTCGATCGACTACGAGGTCGGCGCCGGCGTCTTCCACGCGGTCTCCGACGTCTCCCTGGTCGTGCCGCCTGGCCGTGTGGTCGGGATCGTGGGGGAGACGGGATGCGGGAAGAGCACCCTCGCGCAGGCGATCCCGCGGTTGCTCCCCGAGCCGCCCGCCCACTACCGGTCGGGAAAGATCATCTTCCAGGGGACCGACCTCATCCCCGTACCCCGCGGGAAGCTCCCCCAGGTCCGGGGGACGGGGATCGGGATGATCTTCCAGGAGCCGCTCAACTCGCTGAACCCGGCCTTCCGGGTCTTCGACCAGATCGCCGAGGCGATCCAGATGCGGCACTGGCGCGAGGAGGGCATCCTCCCGGTCTTCCACCCAGGCCCAACCCCGTTCGACTACACCCATCGCCCTCTCCCTGAGCCGATCGACGTGCTCTCGCGCCCGATCGTCCCGGGCAACGCGAAGGCTGCGGTGGCCAAGAAGGTCCGAACCCGCTCGGACTTCCGCAAGGAGGTGCTGGAGTACCTCCGGCTCGTTCGCATCAACGACCCGGAGACGATCCTCGACCTCTACCCGCACGAGCTCTCGGGCGGGATGCGCCAGCGGATCATGATCGCCATGGCGCTCTCGGGCAAGCCCGCGCTCCTGATCGCCGACGAACCGACCAGCGCGCTCGACGTGACGATCCAGGCCCAGGTCCTCACGCTGATGAAGGAGCTGATCGACGAGGTCCAGGCCTCGATCCTGTACATCAGCCACGACCTCGGCGTCGTGGCCGAGACGGCGGACGACCTCGGCGTGATGTACGCCGGCCAGCTCGTCGAGTTCGGCCCGGTCGCGGACATCTTCGAGGCGCCCCGGCACCCGTACACGAAGTCGCTCCTGCGGTCGATTCCCACGCGCTACAAGACCGACTGGCCGATGCCGACGATCCCAGGGTCCGTCCCGAACCTGTCCCGTCTCCCGCGCGGCTGTCGGTTCCATCCCCGGTGCGCCCTCGCGAAGCCCATTTGCGCCCAGGACCCGGGACCCGTGCTGCGCGTGATTGAGACACGGGCCGGGGCGAGCTCGTCTCACCAGGCCTCGTGCCATTTCGCGGAGGAGGTCGCGTCCCTGCCGTGACCATCGCTCCCCCCCTCCTCGAGACCGAAGGGGTCGCGAAGTTCTTCCCCATCGTGCGGACCGTGAGCGACATCGTCACGGGCCGCAAGGCCCGCGCGATCCATGCCGTGGACGGGGTCAGCATCACCGTCCAGGCCGGGGAAACGGTCGGACTGATCGGCGAATCCGGGTCCGGCAAGACGACCTTGGGGTGGGTCGTGGCCCGTCTTCACGAGGCCACGAGCGGGGCCATCCGGTTCGAGGGCCGGGACATCCTGGCGCTCGAAGGGGCCGAGCTCCGGTATTGGCGGCACAACATCCAGGTGGTCTTCCAGGACCCGGTCGGGTCGCTCGACCCCCGCCTCACCGTTTGGCAGATCGTGGGAGAACCGCTGCAGGCCCAGAACCAGATGCAACGCTGGTTCGCGACTCACGAGCCGAAGAGGATCCGCCGCGAGTACCGGATCGCGTCCCGGAAGGAGCGCAACCGGCTCACCCGCGAGTTCCAAGCCGCGGTGCACCCCAAGGCAGCGGCACACCGGAAGCTCACCGATGACTACTACAAGGGCGTGACCGAACGGGCGAAGCTCCTCGAGGCGGACCGCGAGCGGTGGACCGACGAATACCAGGCCGCCGTGAGTCCGTCCCGCGACGGGCCCCCCCGTCCCCCCGCCGCGGAGCGCCAGAAGCGGCACGCCGAGCTGCTGGCCCGCGTACGGGACCGGACGACGCGCGCCAAGACGGAGGAGAAGCGGTTGCGCGTCGAATATCGCGCCGCTCTCAAACAGACGAACCAGATTCCTCCCGTCCCCCTACCCGAGCGCCAACGGCTGCGTGACGAGTACCGGGCCGCCCGGAAGCGCGGCCTGCCTACCCCCGTCATCCCGAAGATCCCGAAGCCCCCCCGGATCAATCGCGAGATGATCCGCGCGAAGGTCCAAGAGGCGCTGCCCCTGGTGGGGCTCATGCCCGAGATCCTCGACCAGTACCCTCACGAGTTCTCGGGCGGGGGACGGCAGCGCATTTCGCTCGCCCGGGCGCTCATCGTCAACCCGAAGCTCATCGTTCTAGACGAACCGACCAGCGCGCTCGATGTCGCCGTCCAGGCGCAGATCCTCAACCGCCTGATCGAGCTCCAGCGGGAGCGCGGCCTCGCGTACATCCTGATCACGCACAACGTGGCCGCGGTCCGGTTCGTAGCCGACCGGGTCGCCGTGATGTACCTCGGTCAGATCGTCGAGCTTGGGCCGGTGCGCCAGGTTCTCGAGCGCCCCGTACACCCCTACACCAAGGCGCTCCTCGCCGCGCTACCGGTGGCGGACGTCCGTCGGCGACGCACGCGATTCCGAATCGGGGGTGACATCCCCACGTTGATTGACCCGAAACCCGGGTGCCGGTTCGCCCCGCGATGCCCGTTCGTGGAGGAGGGGTGCCACACGACCGACCCGCCGCTCCTGCCCCGGCCGGGCACGCCCGACCACCGGGTCGCCTGCCTGCGGGCCGAGGAAGTGGCCGACATCTCCCCGGCGTCGCTGCTGGAGACCCGGCCCAGCCCCGCCGGATCGACCGGCGGGGCGCCCGCGGCCGCCGCTCCCTCGGTCAGCTGAGCCACTGCGTGTTGAACAGCAGCGCGTAGGGTTCGGCGCTCCCCATCGCGTTGATGATGACCCCGTGGAGGTTCGTCGAGTACACGGCGAACGACGTCGGGATGACCGTCCAGATGTCGGTGTAGTTGTTGTACATCAGGCTCGTCATGTTCGCATAGTCTGCCGTGAGGTTCGCCGGGTTCGACTCCGCCGCGGCCTGGTAGACCAACTGGTCGACCGTGGCGTTGCTGTAGCCCGACATGCACATGTTCGCGCTCCCGGCGCTGTACGCATCGTTCTGGGTGAAGTCGTCGGGCGATACGTAGTCCGACGTGTAGAACTCCTGGCCCATCCAGAACGGTCCGCCGTTCGCGGCGGTGGCCGACTCGCACTGGCCGGATGACAACCCCTGTTCCACGTAGAGGACGGGGAGCGAGATCGGAACGGCCACGACCGTGAGCCCGATCTGGGCGAGGTCGTGCACGAGGAACGAAGCCATCTCCGCCCAGTCGGCCCCGATATCGAGGTATTCGTAGTAGAGCGTCGTACCGGTGCAGGCGCTGTTGGCGCACGGGGAGGCCGCGATCTCCTGCTGCGCGAGCGCGAGATTGTACGAATAGTACGGCTCTTTCGCCGTCACGTTGTTGTTGTACGGGTAGCCGGGGGGGACCGGTCCCACCCACTGCGTCGCCCAGCCCCCGAACGCCTGTTGGATGATCTGGTTGTAGTCGATCGCGTGCGCGACGGCCTCCCGTACGGAGAGGTTGGTGAACGGGTCGTGAGCGGACAGGGGTGCGGTCTGGTTGAGGTAGATCCACCACGATCCGCTGGTCGAGCTGACCGTGATGTTCAGGGGCTTCACGATCACGTTCGCGTGACCCTGCAGTTGGGAGACCGTGGACGTGCCGATGTAGGCGAACGAAGCCTCGGAGACCGTCCCGCTCGTGAGGTCCCGGATGGTCACATCGAGCGTGGCCTGGAACATGATGTCGACCGTCGTGTTCGCCGGCTGGATGTTGGTGTTCCAGGTCTCGGTGGACCACGCCGCAGCACCCCAGTAGTTCGGGTCGGGGGCGAGAGTGTACCCGCCCCCCTCGACCGGGCTGTACTGCTTGAGGATGTACTGCCCCGTGCCGAGGGTGTGCGTCGTGAGATAGCTGTTGACCGCCGCCACCCCAACCCCACCGTTCGCGTCAATCCAGGTCGGGTCGACCGCGACCGAGTTTGGAGCGGAGATCGAAGCGAGGAGGTAGGTGTAGTTGCTGTCCAGGTACCCATAGCCCAGGTTGAGCCGAATCGTCAGGTTGTTGACGACCTGGAACGACTGGAATGGCTCGCTCATGTTCGCGATCTGGGAGGGGGTCGGCGAGAAGAAGTTCCAGCTGTTCAGGTCGGCCACGAGGGTATTGTTCGCCGCCTTGATGTCGGAAAGGTCCGAGTAGTACGATAGGGGGCTCGACTGGCTGAAGTTGGTCGTGAAGAAGTTCTGCTCGAGGATGAACTGGGGTCCTTGGGCGATGAGCAGGCTTCGGTAGAAGCTGTACCACTGGACGTAGGCGTTGTACGGGTCCCCGTTCGAGAAGTGCACGCCCGAGCGCAGGTAGAAGGTGTAGCTAGTGAAGTTGGTCAAGGGGTTGTTGGTGGCCGTCCAGTTGTTGTGCGCGAGCATCCCTGTGAAGGTGGTGACGCTCGTTCCGTTGTACTGCACGAGGCCCTGGTAGACCTGCTGGACCGCGGCCCACCCGGGGGTCGAGAAGGTGACCTGGGGGTCGAGCGAATCGGGGAGCTCGGCCTGGTCGACGCAGATCGTCGTCCTCTGGTTCGGTCCGCAGGTGGCGGAGACCGACGAGTTTCGCAGGGCGAAGTACCCTCCGACACCCGCCGCAATGAGCACTACGACCACGGCGATGACGATTATGTTCCTACGCCTCGGTTCCATCGAAATCCCTCCGAGAACGCGTTTTGGAACCACTTCTTCTTGATATAGTTCTCCCGGACCGGCCCCGCCCCCCCAATCCCGAATCCGGAGCCAAAACCTTTAGCGGGGTCGAAATCCACCGAAGTGGGGGAGCGAACGATGGACCGTACGATGTTGATCGGTGGAGAGTGGGTGGCGGCGTCCCGTGAGGAGACGATGGCCGTGACGAACCCCTACGACGGCTCGTCCCTCGGTACCGTCCCGAAGGGGTCCCGAGAGGATGCTCGAAGGGCGATCGACGCGGCCCGTGAGGCGTTCGATAAGGGTCCTTGGCCTCGATTGCCCCCCCGGGCCCGCGGCGACGTGTTCCTGAAGGCAGCGGCGCTCCTGCAGCAGCGGCTGGGCGAGATCGCGGAGCTGGAGAGTCGTAACCAGGGGAAGACCATCAAGCAGGCAGCCGATGGTGACCTCCCGTTCTCGGTCGACAACATCATCTTCTATGCGGGCGCGGGCCGAACGCTCGACGCGAAGAACCCGGGCGAGTTCACGGGGGACGGCACGACGATCTTCCGCCGGGAGCCCGTCGGGGTGATCGGGTGCATCACCCCCTGGAACTACCCGATCATGATGGCGGTCTGGAAGATCGCTCCCGCGCTCATCGTCGGCAACACGGTGGTGCTCAAGCCCGCGAGCTACACCCCGCTCACCACGCTCGAGCTCGGCCGGGCGTTCCAGGATGCCGGGCTCCCGTCGGGGGCCCTCAACATCATCACGGGCCCGGGCGCCGAGGTGGGGGACGAGCTCTCGCGGAACCCGAAGGTCGACATGGTCGGGCTCACCGGGGACACCGTGACCGGGAAGAAGATTATGGAGGCGGCCAGCGGGACGGTCAAACGCGTCCAGCTCGAGCTCGGCGGGAAGGCGCCGTTCGTGGTCTTCGAGGACGCCGATATCGCCGCCGCGGTCGAGGGTGCCATGGTGGCCGGGTTCGTGAACGGAGGGCAGGATTGCACGGCCGCGACTCGGCTTATCGTCCACAAGAGCATCCGAGCGAAGTTCGTCCAGCATCTCCTCGAACGGGTCCGCACGATCCGCATCGGGGACCCCCTCTCCCGCAGCACTGACCTCGGACCCCTCGTGAGCCCGGTACAGCAGAAGCGGGTCCTCGAGTTCATCGAGAAGGGAAAGAACGAGGGGGCGAAGCTCAAGATTGGCGGCACGGACGACCACAAGAAGCACCCGAAGGGCGCGTTTGTCGTTCCGACGGTCTTCGACTCGGTCGCGCCCGACATGACCATCGCGCAGCAGGAGATCTTCGGGCCGGTCCTCGACGTGCTCGAGTTCTCAACGTTCGACGAGGCGCTCGAGATCGCGAACGGGGTAGTGTACGGCCTTGCCGGGAGCGTCTGGACGAGGGACCTTCGGACGGCCATCAAGGCGGCCAACGCGCTCCGCTTCGGAGACGTCTGGGTGAACGACCACCTGCCGCTCGGCTCGGAGACCCCGCACGGTGGGATGAAGCAGTCCGGGTTCGGCAAGGACCTCGGAACGGACTCCCTGTACGACTACACGGTCCTGAAGAACATCTACATCGACCTGACCGGGCTGGCCCGCAAGAGCTGGCATTACACCACCTACGGCGACCCCGGCTAGGGGGCTCGATGATCGCAGGCGTGCCCACCGGCGGCCGAGGCGCCCTCTTCATCGGCGGGGAGTGGCGACCCCCCTCTAGCGGGATCTACGCTCCCGTTATCGACCCGTCCACCGGCCGGTCCATCGGGGAGGCTCCCGTCGCCTCCGCTGACGAGGCCCGGGCGGCCGTGGAGGCGGCCGCGGCCGTCGAGGACTCCTGGGGAGCGACCCCGGGACACGTGCGCGCGAAGATCCTTCGCGCGACCGCAGTCCGTCTGCGGGACGACCGGGAGACGATCGCTCGTCTGATTGCGTCGGAGGTGGGAAAACCGATCGTGGACGCCCGAGTCGAAGCGGACCGGGCGATCTTCGTCTTCGAGCTCGCCGCGGAGGAGGTCCGCCAGCTGGGTGGGGAGAGCTTCCCGGCGGACGCCTACGAGCGGCCGCCGGGCAACGAGCACCGGTTCCTGTTCACCGTCCGCGACCCGATCGGCGTGGTGGTGGCGATTGGCCCGTTCAACTTCCCGCTCAACCTGCTTTCGCACAAGGTCGCCCCCGCGCTCGCGGCGGGGAACCCGGTCGTGGCGAAGCCGACCAGCGCCGCGCCGTTCACGGCGCTCCGTCTGGCCGAGCACCTCGCGGCGGCCGGCCTTCCGCGCGGCGTGCTGAACGTGGTCGTCGGACCGGGCCGCACGGTCGGCGACACCCTGATCGAGCACCCGAGGACCCGCCTCATCACGTTCACCGGTTCGACCGAGGTCGGCAAGGCGATTGCCCAGAAGGCGGGTCGGCAGGCGAAGCGCGTGATTCTCGAGATGGGGGGGATGGACCCGTTCATCATCCTCGACGACGCCTCGTTAGACGTCGCGGTCCCGGCGGCGGCCCGAGGAGCGTTCGGCTACTCCGGGCAGGTCTGTACGGCGTCGAAGCGGTTCCTCGTCCAGGACTCGATCGCGGAGAAGTTCGCACGGGCACTCGCCGAGAAGGCGAACACCCTTCGGGTCGGCCCCGCGCTCGAGGAGACGACCGAGGTCGGCCCCCTCATCGATGGGGCGGCGGTCGAGCGGATGGAGGAGCTCGTGGCGGACGCCCGGGCTCATTCAGCGAAGGTCCTCGCCGGAGGCTCCCGCCCCCCGAGCGGGCCGGGCAGCTTCTACCGGCCGACCGTGATGGACGAGGTGCCCGAGGACGCGAGGGTCGCTCGCGAGGAGCCGTTCGGGCCGATCGCGCCGGTGCTCCGGTTCCACGACCTCGACGACGCGGTGCGGATCGCGAACTCGACCCCCTACGGTCTCCAGGCGGCGGTCTACACGCGCGACATCACCCGTGGGTTCGCCCTCGCCAAGCGGGTCCGGGCCGGTGGGGTCCACCTCAACGACCCGACCACGCTGCGCTGGGACGCGCTCCCGTTCGGCGGCGTGAAGGAGAGCGGCCTCGGGCGGGAGGGGTTGCGCTACGCGATGGAGGAGATGACCGAGGTGAAGCTCATCTCGGTCAACTTCGCGTCGCCCTGACGGCACGCTACGGCGGGTCCTTCTCCTCGATGTTCCGCCCGGGCCGTTCCGGGGCCACGGGCGTCGGGATCGCGTGGTCGGGGGGCGGACGCAGGTACGTAGCCGGTCCCACCCGGTGCGGGCCCTCCGGGGAGGTGGGGGTCGGCCTCTGTGGGGTCGGGTCGAGGCTCTCGAGGGCGTCCTCGAACGCCGAGAGGCCCCGGTCGAGCAGCTCGTCCTCGATGACGAGGGGGGCCATGAACCGAAGCACCTGGTCCCAGGCGCCGGCGGTGTGCATCAGCACCCCGCGCGCGAGGAGCGCCGCCCGCATCGCCTTCCCTCGGTCACCCCACGGCAGCCGGGTGGAGCGGTTGTGCACGAACTCGACCCCGATCATGAACCCCTTGCCGCGAACGTCCCCGATCGCCGGGTGGCGGTCGGCGAGCGCGCGGAACCGGGAGAGGAGGTGCTCTCCGCGCGTGCGGGTATGGTCGATGAGGTTCTCCTCCTTGAGGACCCGTATCGTCTCGGCGCCGACCGCGAGGGCGAGCGGGTTCGCCCGGTACGTTCCCAGATGGAACCCTCTCGGCAGCTCCTTGACGAGGTCGGACCGGTAGGCGACCACCGATAGCGGGATCCCGCCTCCGACCGTCTTCGCGATGCAGAGGATGTCCGGGGTCACCTTCGAGTGTTCGACCGCCCACATGCGGCCGGTCCGGCCCAGCCCGGACTGGACCTCGTCTGCGATGAGCAGGATATGGTGTCGGTCGCAGAACTCCCTCAGGGACGGGAGGAAGTCGTCCGGGGGCACGACGTAGCCGCCCTCTCCGAGGATCGGCTCCACGAGGACCGAGGAGATCGCGTCGACCCCCGAGGAGGGGTCGTTCACGAGGTGCTCGAGGTACGAGATCGTGCCCGCCGCACCCTTGTCCGCCCCTAGGACCGGTCGGTACGGGTCGGGATACGGGACCCGAATGACCTTTCCGCTCCCGAAGTAGGACGTCGAGTGGTAGCGGCGGCCGCTCGTGAGGTTGACGACGCCCCCGTGGACCCCGTGGTACGCACCCGAGAACGCGACCGTTCCCTGCTTCCCTTGGGCAAAGTCGGCGAGGTTGACGGCCGTTTCCACCGCATCGCCACCGGTGACGGTGAAGAAGATCCGGGCGTGGCCCCGGAGGCCACCGGGGAGCACCTCCTCGAGCTCCCGCAAGAATCGGATGCGGGCCTCTGTGGGCAGCTCGAGCGCATGCCAGATCTCCTTTGACTGGGCCTCGAGCGCCGCGACGAGGCGAGGGTGGCGGTGTCCGAGGTTGAGAACGGAGATGCCCGCTACCCAATCGATGAACCGGTTCCCGTCCACGTCCTCGATGGTAGAGCCCTGGGCGACCTTCGGGGCGATGGGGAAGTAGTGCGGGTAGCCGATGGCGTCGGTCTCTAGTCGGGCCTGCTCGGCGAGAAGCTCCCGCGAGCGGGGTCCCGGCGGCGGAACGACGATGTGGGGGGCGTCAGGGAAGCTCAACCATTCGCTCTTGGACGTCACGGAAAACCTCGCAGGCCGGCAGACCTTCTGCCCCCATATCAAGGCTCGGCCGTCAGGGGCTCCGGCGCCGAACCCCGGGAGCCCGGCAGGCCTTGTGCCGGACCATCGACGCTCCCCGTGTCCTAGCCACCGGTCGCGAGATCAGCGAGCGAGGTTGAGCTCCCACCCGACCGCTCGACGGGTGCCGAGCGCGATTGCCACCCAGGCGAGCCCTACCGCCGTCATGGCGAGCGGCCACGGGACGCCGAAGTGCCATGCCGCGGCCACGCCAAATATGAAGAGCGCGAATCCGAGGAAGGTCGCGCCGACCAGGGTGGGGCCGACGACGAAGTCGGCGACCGCATAGAACACCAGGGCCTTTCGGAGGGTTACGTGGCCCATGATGTAGTATATAGTGGCCCATAGAGTATGGTCTTTGTGCTCGAGGCGCACGCCGTTTTAGCGCCGTGCGCTTCAACTCCAGAGGGATGAGCCACGGGCCGGGATTCTTGAACCCTCCGCGGGCGCTATCCCGGATTCACCGACAGGCCTATGCGGGACCTCCTATCCTCCCACGGGGGTTCGGATGACCGGAACGCTCTCGCGAGTCGACACACACCTTCACTTGAGTCGCTGGTGGCGCGACATCAAAGCCACCGGATACCGAAACGACATCGACTACACACTGAACGGGCTCCTCCACGAGATGGATGCCGCGGGGATTGACCGGGCGGTGCTGATTCAGGTCAACGACGCCCCGACGGTCCGGGAGGGGTTGGCCGAGGCGCGGGAGATCGTGTCGCAAAGCGCGGGACGTCTCCGTCTCGTGTCGACCGTGGACCCGACCAAGGGGCCGGAGGCCGTCTCCGACCAGATCGCGCTATGGGACGAAACCCCCGAGCTGGCCGGGATCAAGCTCTTCCCCGGCTACAACCCGTTCTACCCTCACGACCGCCGCCTGGACCCGGTCTACGAATACGCCCACCGACGCAAGATCCCGGTCCTGATCCATACCGGTGACACGATGGACGCATGGGGGCTGGTCAAGTACACCCGCCCGATCGAGGTCGACGAGGTCGCGGTCCGATTCCGGGACGTCCCGATCGTCCTGTGCCATTTCGGGAACCCTTGGATCGACGAGGCGGCCGAGGTCGTTTACAAGAACCCGAACGTCTACGCGGACACCTCGGGCCTGCTGGCGCACCCCTCGTATCCGCTGTTCGACCGGATGATCGACCTATGCCGGAAGCGGGTCATGGAGGGAATCCTGATGGTGGGCTCGGCGGAGCGGGTGCTCTACGGCTCCGACTGGCCGCTCATCGACCTCAAGATCGCGGTCGGGCTCGTGACCTCCCTCGACCTGCCCGAGCGGGACCGGGCCGCCATCCTCGGGGGAAACGCCTGCCGTCTCTTCGGTCTCACCTAGGCAGGCCTGTCTCGGACGGGGGCGCCACGGGCCGACGCAGGCTCAGCTTTACGACCCCTAATGCGTGGTCCCACTCGGGGGACGGTCCAATGGACGGTGACGAGATCCGGAAGGTGGTCCGGGAGACGAACTACGTCACGTGGCGGCGCCAGGGAGGGTGGGACCCACTCGTGGTGGCCCGGGCGGAGGGCTCTCGGTTCTGGGACGCGGCGGGAAAGGAGTACCTCGACTTCTCCTGCCAGCTCGTCGCGACCAACTTGGGCCACGGAAACGCCCACGTCGCCGAAGCGATCGCCACCCAGGCGAAGACGCTCGCCTATGCCGCTCCGAGCTTCGCGACCGAAGCCCGGGCCCGTACGAGCCTCGCGCTCATCGAGGTCCTTCCGAAAGGGCTCAACCGCCTATTCTTCGGCACGTCGGGGACGGAGGCGAACGAAGCCGCCCTCAAGATCGCGCGCGCGGTGACAGGACGTACCAAAATCCTCTCCCGGTACCGTTCCTATCACGGGGCGACCGCGGCGTCAATCTCGGTCACGGGGGAGTTCCGTCGACGGTCGATCGAGCGTCTGCAGAAGGTCCCGGGTTCGGTCTTCGCTCCGGACTGCTACTGCTACCGCTGTCCGTTCGGCCTCACCTACCCCGACTGCAACGTGGCCTGCGCCGAGTTCGTCGACTACCAGCTCACCCACGAGGGGGATGTGGCCGCGATGATCCTCGAGCCTGTCGTGGGGACGAACGGGGTCCTGGTACCCGTGCCGGAGTACCTTCCCCGGATCCGCGAGATCACGAAGAAGCACGACACCCTCCTGATCGCGGACGAAGTGATGAGCGGCTGGGGCCGGGTGGGCGAATGGTTCGCCGTCAACCACTGGAACGTCGTCCCCGACATCCTGACGACCGCGAAGGGGATCACGGGAGCCCAGATCCCGCTCGGGCTCACCGCCACGACCGCGGCGGTCCACGACGCGTTCCGCGAGAACTACTTCCCGCACGGGCACACCTACGAGGCGCACCCGCTCACCCTCACCCCGGCCGTGGCGGCGATTGAGGAGTATCGTCGCTTGAACCTCCTCGAGAAGTCCCGGAAGGACGGGGAGTACCTCCTTTCCCGCCTCCGCGAGATGAAGGAGCGTCACCCGTCCGTCGGGGACGTCCGGGGGATGGGACTCTTCGCGGCCGTCGAGCTCGTGAAGAACCGGGCGACGAAGGAGCCGTTCAACACCCAGGACGACAAGATGGCGGGCCGGCCGCTCCTCATCGAACAGGTCACGAGCGCCATGATGAAGGAGGGGGTCTTCTGCATCGGGTGGGTCTCCCACCTCGTCATCGCGCCGCCGCTCATCATCACGCGCGAGGAGCTCGACCACGGACTGGCGGTCCTCGACCGCGCCCTCTCGGTCGCGGACGCGAAGGTGAGCCCTTCGCCCGCGACCTAGTCCGACGGACGCCGGTCGTCAGAACCAGCGCGAGGTGACGACCTTCTTCCGCGTGTAGAACTCGATCCCGTCCCGACCGGTCGCGTGGAGGTCGCCGAAGAACGACCCCTTCCACCCCGCGAACGGGAACGGCGCGACCGGTGCCGGTACTCCGATGTTGATTCCCAGCATCCCCGCCTCGATCCGGTGAGTGAACTCGCGAGCGGCCTTCCCGCTCTGGGTGAAGATGGAGGAGGCATTGCCGAACCGGGACCGGTTGGCGACCTCGAGACCTTCCTCGAGCGACTTCACGCGGATCACGAGGATGACAGGGCCGAAGATCTCCTCCTGGGCGATCGGCCACTCGGGCTTGACGTGGTCCAAGAGGACTGGCGCGACGAAGAATCCCTTCGAGTTCGCGGGCATATTGCCGCGAGCCACCAGCTTCGCGCCCGAGGCCAGGCCGTCCTCGACCCACTTCAGGATTCGGTCCCGGTTCTCCGGGCGGATCACCGGGCCCATCTCGGTCTTGGGGTCGTTCGCCGGGCCCACGACGAGCGCACGGACGCCCTCGGCAAGGGCCTCCACGAGCCGGTCCCCGCCCGGTTCGACCGCTACGGCGACCGACCCCGCAAGGCAGCGCTCCCCGGCCATGCCGCAGGCGCTCGAGATGATCGCCGACACCGTGTGCTTGAGCTCGGCGTCCGGCATCACGATCATGAAATTCTTGGCACCCGCGAGCGCCTGGACGCGCTTCCCGTGGGCGGAGGCGGTCGTGTAGATGTGCTTCGCCGTCGGCGCCGAGCCGACAAACGACACCGCGTCGATACCCGGGTGGGTCAGGATCGCGTTGACCGCATCGAAGTCGCCATGCACGAGGTTGAACACCCCGGGGGGGAACCCGGCCTTCTCGAAGAGGGCCGGCAGGAGCGACGGGGAGAGCGGGTCCCGCTCGGACGGCTTCAGGATGAACGAGTTCCCGCAGACGATCGCGAACGGTATCATCCACATCGGGATCATCACCGGGAAGTTGAACGGGGTGATTCCCGCCACGACGCCGACCGGTTGCCGGATCAGGGTCGTGTCGACCCCCTTGGCGACGTCCTCCGAGAAGTACCCCTGCATTGTCGTCGGGGCGGAGGCCGCCGCGTCAATCGCCTCGAGGGCGCGGAAGACCGACCCGAGAGACTCCTCCATCGTCTTCCCCTGCTCCCGGGTGATCGAGCGGGCCAGCTCCTCCGTGTGCTCATCCATGACGTGACGGAAGGCGAGCATCAGGCGGGCCCGGTCCGAAACCGGGACGTCCCGCCACTTGAGGTAGGCGTTGCGCGCGGCGCGGACGGCGATATCCACGTCCTCGGCGTTCGAGCGCGGGACTCGGGCGATGACCGAGCCGTCCGATGGGTCGAAAACGTCGAGGCGCCCGGTCGAGCGGGGGCGTACCCAGGCTCCGCCAATGTAGTTCTCTAGGTTGACCAACTCCGGCATGATCTCTAGCCCGTTCGAACGCACGGGGGTTTTGACCGTGGCGGGGGGCCCCCCCCCTGACGTCTAACGGGGTGCTTCCACGGAGGCTATTTGTAGCCCTCTCCGACTGCAAAAGCCGTCCGGACCCCTCTGGGGACTCCGGCAGGAACTGGTGGGATAGTGGACCCTCGATTCGAGGCCGCCTACGCCGAATACGAGAAGCGGACCCCCAAGTCTCGGAAGTTGTGGGAGGAAGCGCGGAAATGGAGCCCCCTTGGGGTCCATTCGAACTACCGTTTCCTCGACCCCTACCCGTTCTACGTGAACCGCGCGAAGGGTGTCCATCTCTGGGACGCCGACGGGAACGACTACCTCGACTTCAACATGGGATTCGGCTCGCTCCAGAGCGGGCACGCCCACCCGAAGCTGGTCGAGGCGCTGAGCCACCAGCTCGAGAACGGCAGCATCTACGGCTATGAGTGGGACCGAACCCCGGAGGTCGCCGAACGGGTCTGTCGGCGCTACGGCATGGCCCAGGTCCGGTTCAGCACGACCGGCCTCGAGGCGACGCACCACGCGACCCGCTTCGCCCGGGCGTACACCAAGAAGCGGTACATCCTCAAGTTCGAAGGGTCGTACCACGGCTCGCACGACACGTTGCTCGTCGGCGTGAAGCCTCGGCTCCAGGTGGCGGGGCCCAAGGACCACCCGAAGTCCGCTCCTGCCTCCCCGGGGATTCTTTCGGAGGTATCGGAGAGGACGCTCATCGCCCCCTTCAACGACCTCGAGTCGACGCGGAAGATCGCGCTCGAGCACAAGGACGACCTGGCGGCGATCATCGCCGAGCCGATCCCGATGAACATGGGGTTCATCATCCCGGACAAGGAGTTCTTCCCGGGCCTGCGTGAGCTGTGTAACCAGCTGGGCTCGTTACTCATCTTCGACGAGATCAAGACCGGCGCCAAGTATCCGCATGGGGCGGCGGGCCGTGTCGGGGCCCATCCCGACATCATCACCCTCGGGAAGTCGATTGCCTGCGGCGTTCCCCTCTCAGCCATCGCGGCCGGTCCTGGAATCCTTGACGAGGTAGGACCCCGCAAAGTGGCGCACGCCGGTACGTATAACTCGAACCCGCTCTCGATGGCCGCCTGTATCGTCTGCCTCGACCACATCCTCACCGACGAGGCGCTCGAGCGTTCCACCCGCCTCAACATGCGGCTCGCCAAGGGCTACGGGGAGGTGTTCAAGGACGCCGGGGTCACCGCGTTCGTGGCGGCGGACGGCGTCTCCGGCACGGTCTTCTTTGCCGACCACCCCGTCCGCAACTGGAGGGACTTCCTGACCGTCGACGGCGACCGCTCGATGCTCTACTACTACCTCTCGCTCAACCGCAACCTCATCGCGAGCGGGACCGGCCCTGACGAGCAGTGGACGATCTCGGTCCAGCACACGGAGAAGGACGTCGACCGACATCTCGAGATCCTCGGGACGGTCGCCAAGCAGCTCGCGGGAACACCGCAGGCCGGCGAGATCGAAGAGTCGGTATAGGGCGCCGAAGCGCGCTAGGCACTGTAGGGGTCCAGCCCTAGCTCCGCCCGAAGGGAGGTCCCGGGCTAGCTCGGGGGCGGAAGTACCCTTAAGTCAGCGCGATGGGCTGGGCCGCACCGAGGCAAATCCATGGCGAGCGCGGTCCATCTCGAATGGTTCGAGCAACTCCCCTGTGCGGTGACGGTCTGCGACAAGAGCTACACGATCCTCTACATGAACGACCGGTCCGCGGAAGTGAACGCCGGCGATGGAGGCAAGGCCCTCATCGGAAAGAACCTGATGGACTGCCATCCGCCCGAGGCCCAGACGAAGCTCAAGGAGGTGATGGCCTCCGGCCGGCCGAACGTGTACACGACCGAAAGGAAGGGCGTGAAGAAGGTGATCTTCCAGGGTCACTGGAAGAAGCGGGGGCGGGTGGCCGGGCTCGTGGAGATCACGTTCGAGCTTCCCCGCGACATGGCCCACTTCGTGAGGACCTGAACGTCCGGGATTGTTCCCGGGACTGGCCCGGTAGAGTTCGCCTCGACGTCGCCGTCAATTGTGCACACGCCTCCCCGTCGCCACCGACCCCGGAATTCGAGATTGTTCGGCCGTCCGATGTTCGTCCGCCTCGGGAGCGGAACCGCGGAGTATTGTCTCCACCGGAGACTACGAGGACTCCGGGGGTGGCGCGGCCATTAAGTCGAGGGCGCAACTCGGTTCGGCGAGTAGACCGTGGGGGCGCCAGTCTCAGGGAGTCCGACATCGAGCGACTTGGAAGGCGGGATCTCCCTGGCTCGGGAAGGGGACGAGGCGACCCAACTGCGTCTTCGCTTGGAGCGGCCCGCCCGGATCGGCCGATTCCTGATGGGAGGTCTCGGTGCCGTCACCGCGGCAGGGGGAGTGGCGGCGTGGATCACCAACGGACGTGTGGTCGGCTTGGCTCTGGGGATTTTCGGGACCGTACTGATCGTCCTTGGGCTCATTCAGCATCTGCTGCTCCGCCGTGACCTCCAGCACTGGCCCGATCAGGTCGTGTTGCGGGAGGACGGGGTGGAGCTCTTCCTGCGCAACGGGGAGGTCCGCGGTCTGTCATGGGCGGATTCCGACTTGGCGCTGAACCTCGTCTCGCGCAAGGCTCCCCCGCCCGTTCATCGGGAGTATCTTCTCGTGTGGATGTCGGACCCGAAGATCCCCTCGATCGAGCTGTCAGCCGACGGGTACAGTCGCCTGAAGAGTGCCGCGGAAACGCAGCGCCTTGTCGTGACGGTCAACCGCCGCGGACGCGATCAAGCAGGAACCGAATGGATAGAGATTCGACAGGGTGGCCCATCAATCTACGGACCGAGCTCGCCCACCGCGAGCACCCATTCTCGCGAAGAGTAACCACATCTCGGAAAACGGGGAACCCCCCGGGGAGGCCCCCCGGGGGATGGGAAAGGGTTGGTCTCTGCTGGTGTCGCTCTGCCCTACGGGATCGGAGTAACGGGGACCACTCCCGCGAGTCCCGAAGCGTAGACGCTGATTTCCGCCGCTTCAGCCGCAAAGTTCTCGTTGTTCTGGGGGTCCATCACATACTGGATGAACCGGAGGGTCTCACCTGTCGGAGGAGCCGTCTCGACGTAGACGAACGGGCGCCAGCCCACGTAGGACTGAGCTCCGTAAACGCCCGACGTGCCCGCAGCGATTCCCGAGGCGATGGCCTTCAGGGCGGTTGACTCGCCTTGGATGACCACAACGCTCGACTGACCGTATCCCTGGAAGTTGATCGGGAGCACTCCCGATCCAGTTGCCTGGGCCAGTCCGTCCGATGCGTAGCCGATCGCGTCAGGGTTGCCCGCGACCGCCGAGATCACGGCGGGGTTCCCCGTGCCGGTGTGTGCGATGGTGATGCCGCACCCATCGAACTGGTTGTCCCCAGAGCATCCGGAGAAACCAATTCCCGTGGGGGCGTTGCCAGTCGCACCGACCGCGAGGAGGCGCGAGAGGAACGACTGGGTCGTTCCACTCACTTCCGAGCGCGCGTAGGTCACCATCGTAGCGCCGTACTGCCCAGCGGCAGTTCCCGCTCCGCTTCCGCCCGCGCAGACAGTGAAGCCGCAGGGAGTCAGAGTCGCGGCGCAGATGTCTGCTCCATAGGGGGCAGCGCAGGGCGTGACCGTCGTTCCGACCGTGGTTACCGCCTCAGCGGCACCGCTGCCGGCGCAGTTCGCCTGGGCTTCCGCACACGCCGGGATTTGGTCCCACACGTACCCGATGCCCGCGGTGGCCTGGACCGGCGCGACAACCCCGTTCATGTGGAGGTTTGTCAGCAGGTAGAGGTTCCCACCTGTCAGGGCGGTCTGCGTCGTGCTTGATGCCACGTAGACTGCCTGGAGGGTGTCCCAGGAGGTGCTCTGCAGGCCGTGGGCGTTGGCCGTCGGGACGATGGCATCAACGCCGTCGTACGCTACGGTCTCTTGCACTACGGTCTGAGGACATCCATCGCTCGAGATGAGGGTCGTGCTGACCTGCGGAGCGGAGGCCGCGCCGATGTTGACCTGACCTGAACAGACGGCCGCCATTCCGGCGCCCGTACCACCCTGGTTGTTGCTGATCACAACGTCAGAGTTGTTCTGTTCGAATTGGGTTACGGCATATTGGTCGAACGGGTAGACCGACGTGCTCCCCCCGATGCTCACCGTGGACTGGGCCGTCGGGCTGCCAATACCGGCAGTCACGCCACCCTGCCACGCGACGAGCCACAGGTAGAGGGCTGCGGCGGCCGCCACCGCGATGAGGATCAGGATCAGCGTCGCCACGACCGGCGACACTGCCCGGTTCTCCCCGCGCATGGAGCGCCGGAACCTCTGGCTTCGTTCGGCTCTCTTCATTTTCTCGCTCATTGCTCTTCGTTTTCCCCCTTCTGTTCCTTTCTTGGCGCAGGCGCGTCTCGGGCTTTTGCCCGGGGCCCTTCTGCAAGCACTTGAAGGCCCGGGCGTTTGATATGCGAGACCGAAATAGAAACCGAATCTCGAGGTAAAGTGCGGTCCCCTTGGGGGGGGTTCGACGACCCCGGGTCGTACCGGTCCAATACGAAATCTACGGCATCTCCGTGCGGCTCGCTTAATCGCGAACGACCGGCTTAGGAAACCGATGAGCTCCGGCGACGCGGCGTCCGCTTCCGCGGTCGCCCACCGGGACCGGAACGTTCCCCAGATGCCCCGCGTCAAGCCGGGGGAGTTCAAGCCGAAGGACCGCGCGACTCTCTTGCGCCGGGCCGCCGAGCTCGAGTCCCTCCTTGTAAAACGTGAGGTCACCCCGGAGAAGATGCTCGTCGCGGCCGAGCTCGGCTACATGCGGCGTCAACTGCTCAACGGTCGGAAGCACCTCAGCGTGACCTACCCGGTGAACCCGCCGTTCGCCTTCGTCCGGATCTTCTTCAACCAGGTCGACGAGGAGTTCGAGTACGTGGCCCTCGAGCCGACGCTGAAGCCGGACGAGAAGGAGAAGATCGCCCAGATCCGGACTCGGATGGAGGCGATGATGGGGCAGGAGGAGCTCCCCATCACCGCAGGCACCACTCTCGAACAGTCTCCCGAACTTCAGGAGTACATGCGAAAGCGGTTCCTGACGGCCATCGACCTCTATGATATCGACGTTCCCGAGAAGCGTCGCCCCGTCATCCTATACTACCTCCAGCGGGACTTCCTGGGTCTCGGACGAACGGACGCGGTGCTCCGGGACCCGTTCCTGGAGGACATCAGCTGCCTAGGTCCGGGCGTCCCCCTCTTCGTGTTCCACCGCGTGTTCGGCTCCCTGCGGACCAATGTGGTCTATGACGGGGAGCTCGACCTGAACAAGTACATCTTTCGGCTCGCGCAGATTGCGGGTAAACACATCTCGATCTATCAGCCAATCCTCGACGCGACCCTCGAGGATGGCAGCCGAATCAACCTCACCCTCGGGACCGAGGTCACGCGCAAGGGGTCGACGTTCAGCGTCCGGAAGTTCTCGCACGACCCGGTTTCTCCGATAGACCTCCTTCGTTTCGGGTCGGTCTCACTGTTCGAGATGGCGTATTTTTGGACCCTGGTCGAGCATCACCGCTCGCTCCTGATCTCAGGAGGGACCGCGTCGGGCAAGACGACGTTCCTGAACGCCATCTCGATGTTCATCCGACCCGAGGACAAGATCGTCTCGATCGAGGACACCCCCGAGATCCAGATCGACCACGAGAACTGGATCCAAGCGGTCGCCCGCTCGGGCTACGGCATGTCCTCGGGGGGTGCCTCCGGGGTCTCGGGAGTCTCCGGGATCTCCTCCCACGGAGCGAAACCTCTCGGAAGCGTCACGCTGTTCGACCTCCTCGTGGCCGCGCTCCGTCAGCGGCCAGAGTATGTCATCGTCGGCGAAGTCCGCGGCGTCGAGTCGTTCACGCTCTTCCAGGCGATCTCGGTCGGGCACGCCTCCATGTCGACCATCCACGCCGGGTCCATCGCCGAGCTCCTCCACCGCGTGGAGAACGAGCCGATGAACATCCCCCGGGTCCTCTTTCAGGCGCTCGACGCCGTCGCGTTCCAGGCCCAGGTCGTGGTGAACAACAACCGGGTCCGACGTGTCACCAGTGTCACCGAGATTCTCGAAGTGGACGTGGTCACGAACGAGCTCCTGACGAACGACATCTTCCGCTGGTCGCCGGCCGACGACACGTTCCAGTTCCTCGGCCGGAGCTTCGTTCTCGAACATATCGGAGAACGTGTCGGTCGGAAGCTCGATAGTCTGATGGAGGAGATGCAGCGGAAAGAGCGGTACCTCCGGTTGATGGACCAGCTCGGAGTCACGTACTTCAAGGACGTGAGCCGAGCCATCGCCTCGTACTATGTCGACGCGGCGGGCGCGCTGGCGGGTTTAGAGAAGCGGGCAGCCCGCTGAGGGCTCCATGTGCACGAAGACGGTCGCCGTCCCGACGTCGAAAGACGAAGAATCCGAGAAGACGAGCGCCCCGAAGTCGAACCCTTCGTTCGTCAAGAGCTACGGGACGTTCTGCTACCGGCTCTTAGGCGCCCGGTTCGAGCGAGGAACTGGGTCGGAGCTCCTGGCCGAGCGCCTCCAGCGCGCCGGGATGGAGGTCACCCCCGGGATGTACTACTCGGTCATGTACCTGACCACGATCCTCGGCGTCGTCGGCGCGTTCGGATTCAGCCTCGTGCTGTTCCATTTCCTCCTCAAGGTCCCGGATTGGTATGCCTACGTCGCCCTCGTCACCGCCGTGACCCTCGTCGCCGTCCAGGTCGGGTTCCGGTTTCTCATCAGCTCGCGAATCGCGAACCGCAAGGACCAGCTCGAGCGAGAACTGCCGTTCACGTTGAGCGAACTCTCGGTGCTCGCGAGCACCGGCATGTCTCCTATCCAGCTCGTACGGCGCATGGCTCGTCGCGACCACGACGCGGCGATGACCCTCGAGTTCAAGCGGGTCGTCTATCACACGGACGTCGAGGGCAAGGACCTGATCACGGCCCTGGCGGAGACCGCCAAGGGGTCTCCGTCGCCTTCGGTGCGAGAATCGTTCTGGGACCTCGCCAACATGATTCACCAGGGAGGGAACCTGGACGAGTACCTTCGCAGCAAGTCCGACGCCGTGCTGAACCTCAAGCGTCTGGTCCAGAAGGAGTTCATCGAACGACTCTCGACGTTTCTCGACATGTACGTGAGCCTCGTGCTCGTCGGAGTGCTCATGATCGCGGTCGGGGCGTTCCTCATCAACGCGCTGGGGTCGACGGCGGCGGGGCTCAACGCCAACGAACTCCTCCTGTTGCTCACGTTCGGGTTCGTCCCGGTCGCCGTCGCGATGACGATCATTCTGATCTCGATCGCCTACTCTCGGGCGGAGTGACACCGATGCGTCCTTGGATACTCCTCGTTCTTCTTACGACCCTCCTGATCGCGGCCTCTGCGACCAGCTTGGGGAACGCTCGCGCCGCCGGCGGTCCAATCACGTTCAGCGGAGAGACCCCGGGACCCGGGGCCGTGACTGGTTCCACGACCCCGACCATTTCCGTCAGCTACTCGGACAGCGCTTCGACAATCCCGGCGTCAAACGTGTTCTTGTTCGTGGGCGGCGTCAATGTCACCAGCTTCTCGGACACCACAATCACCTCCTCCCAGGCGACCTATGTCACCCCGTCCATCCTCTCCCTCAAGAATGGTGTTCACAACATCACAATCAAGGTAACCGACCTCGCCGGAAACGGTGCCGAGGCACAGTGGAACTTCACGGTCAACACCAACGCCACTACCGCGTCCAATCCCCTCGCCGGGGTCAAGCCGCTCACCCTGCTCTTCTACACGGGAATCGTCGCCGCTATCGCGGGCGCGGCCGTCGGTGGTTACATACTCTTCCTGAAGCAGACGACTCGGTTCACCTTCCGTCGATATTTTGCGACACACTCGGTCGAGGCAAAGTACTACACCCTCTACATCCCCTTGGCAGCCGCCTTCCTCTTCGTGCTCTTTGGCCTCTCGCTCGTCTACAGCAATCCCAGCTGGCCCTCGAACTCGGTGGATTATGTCTTCATCATCGCCGTTTTCATCGCCCTGACCGCGTTCGGAATCGATGCGCGGCGCGAGATGCTGCGCATCCGCGCCTTCGAGCGCGCGTTCGCACAGTTCCTGTTCGAGCTGGCGGACGCCATGCGAGGGGGTCTCGACCCTGCGAAATCGATGGTGGAGCTGGCGAAGACCTACACGAACATCCTCGCGAAACCCCTGAGGGTGGCCTCCGACGGGATTCGACTGGGTCGCCCGATCGACGCCGTGCTCAACGACATGGTGAGGCCGATGGGAAGCCCGCTCATCCGTCGGTACGCGGGCCTGATCGCAGAAGCCACGGCCGCTGGTGGCGAGACCGCGCTCGTGGTCTACCGTGCCGCCAAGGACATGGATGATTTCGTCAAGATCGAGGAGGAGCGCGAGAAGCAGCTCATGCTTCCCGTCGCGGTCATCTACATCGCGTTCTCGGTGCTAATGGCGGTCCTGTTCGCCCTGCTCTTCATCGCCCCGGAGCTCGGGACGCTCAACGTCTCCTTCATCGGGCTCGGCCAACTTCCGAGCAGCGCTTCGACCGCGACCACGGCCGTGCCTCACCTGGCCTTCTCCACGCTCAAGGAGCGCTTCTTCGAGTTGATGATCATCAACGCGCTCGGTACCGGCGCCATCATCGGGGCGTTCACGGAAGGGCGGGTGCGCTACGGGATCCTCCACTCGCTCGCGCTGGTGGCTGCGACAGCTATCGCCTTCGCGATAGTCTTCCCCTGACCGCAGGCCGGTGCGAGGCTGCTCCCTTCATCGAGGGGCGTAGGTCAACGTGGACCCGCTGACCAAGCCATCGGTGTTGGTCACGGCGAGACCGATGTTGTAGGTGTACCCTACCGCCATGGGCCAACCCGTCTGGACCTCGATTCCGTAGCAATAGGCGATCGGTGTCCACAAGCATGCGGAGTTGAGTGGGGTCTTGTTCTCCGAGACGTTACCCATCGACTCATTTTGGACGGTCCAGTTCCAGGAGAGAATCGTCGCGTTCCCTCCCTGCTGATAGGAGTTAGTTCCGTCGAGGAGCGTTTCGATGCTGCACTCGATGCTGCATTGTCCTATCGTCTGAACATCGACCCCGATGACGGGGGTGGGTGGAAGGAACACCTGCGTGAAAGTATTCGAGTCCGCGGTGAAGAGGTTGATTTTGACATACTGGCTTCCTTTCAAAGTGACGGGGAAAGCAAAGGAGCTGTGATTCCCACCGAAGTCCACTAGGATCGTCGCCGAGCTCTCGGCGGGCATGGTGAAGTCCGTACCGGTCACGTTCAGCCCGCCCGTGGGAATGGTGATACCCTGGAGCGGAACGGAGGTCGTCGTGACAAAGTAGGTGGTCACGGAGTCGTCGTTGATCGTCAGGGCCGTGATGACCGTGGGATTGATGTCGTTGCTGACGACCGTCAGGTTGAGCGAGTTGTAAACGTTCTGTGTGCCGTTGTAACTCGGTCGAAGGGCGGTAACGTGAAGCGACTCGAGAGCTTGGTTGTGCACGTAGGCTTCTTGCTTCTGGACCTGTTGCTGATAGCTGGCGACGAAGAGGGAGAACGCGGTCACCGCAGCCACGACAATGACAACCAGCATGAGCGTCCCCACGATCTCCGCGAGGCCGCGCTCGTTTCTGCGGAAACGTCGCATCATCGTCTGACGGGCGCCGCGAAGGATAGGAGTGTTCCACGGAAATTATGGTGGGTTCCGTAGATAGTCGAACACTACCCAACTCCTCGTTAAGGCGGGGTTCCCCATTCTCGCGACGATGGGGATTCCGGTAGAGGTTCCGGGCCTCGACGCCATCCTTCCGGAGGTGGCCGACGGAAGCGTCGTGGTCATCGAGAGCGGCGCGGACACGGCCAAGAACTTCTTCGTCCGCCGCCTGGGTCTCACCGCGTTGCGGATCGGTCGACCCGTGACGTTCGTCATCTCACGCGACCGGGACGAGTTGCTAGGTCTGTTCACCGAGGAAGGGGGCCTCACTACACTCAATGACCACCTCAAGGTCGTGGAACGGGACGCGGTCAACGACCTCTCGGAGTTCGCGAACCGGGGAGGGCTCCTCGCCATCGACTCGTTCTCCCTTCTCACACTCGGTCTCGAGCCTCCCGAGCTGGCCGCCATGCTGAGGGGCGTGCGCGCCCGATGCCGAGAGAAGAAGACGAGCGTCTTGTTGGGCACGGACCGGGGCATGTTCGAGCCCCGGGGGGAGGCCGTCGTTTCTCACCTCGCGGACGGGGTTCTCCAGTTTCACTCTCGGGAGGGACCCGAGGGCCTGGTCCGCTTCCTGCGGATCCCGAAGTGGACCGAAGGGAGGTTCTTCGACCGGAACATTTATTATGAGTTTGACGGAACGCGGATTGCAATCGACCTTCGAAGCCGGGTGCTGTAGGTCGTAGTGGAGGCGCTGTGCCAGGGGGATCGTACGATCGGTACGGGCTGACGGGGAACCCGTTCCGGGACCTCGCCAGCGAGAACCTCTCCGACGTCGAGCTGTTCCACGTGAACCTCGAGATCGACGACGCGCTTCACAGCATCGAAGAGGAGGTCTTCGAGAAGGAGAATCGTGCGATCGTCGCCGTCGTCGGACCCCATGGTGCGGGAAAGACGGAGCGCCTCATGCTCGCCGCCGCCCAGGCGCGCGAGCGCAAGGCGTTCACCGTCTACTTCGACGTTACGTCGAAGACCACCTGGGTCCTTCGCGGCCTCGCGCAGGAGTTTCAGAGGTCGGCCGAGGCCGGTGGCTTTGCGAAGACGTTCTCGTCACCGGCATGGTTGCGCGGGATTACCGCCCTCCAGAAGCTGAAAGATGAGAACTACGACGCGATCGCCGCCGGCAAGGCGATTGGCCTCGCCCTCAACGAGACCGCTCCGTCGCTGCTCCTGCTCAACGACCTGCACAACCTGATGGAATCGAACGAGGTTCACACCTTCGCGAAGACCCTCCAAGAGATTTCCGATGTGATCAAGCCCGGCGTTTTGATCATGTTCGTCTGTTTTCCGAGCTATCTCGCGTGGTTGACGGTCAACCATGCTCCATTTGCCTCCCGCATCAACCGCACGTTCGTGCTGCCGGGATTGTCGACGGACGAAGCGAGCCTCATGCTCGCGAAGAAGATGCTGCCGAAACGGCTGGTCGAGGACCTTGACCCGACCTACCCCTTTGACCGGGAGGCCATCGCCGCGCTGAACGAGGCCTCCGGTGGGAATCCGCGCTACCTGCTGGAGGCGGCTGACCTCGCGATCGAGTATGGCGTGGCGCACCGGCTCTACCGCGTCGATGCCGACACCGTGCGGACGGCTCTCGCGGCGCACACGGTGCCCGCCCCAAGTACGGAACCGCCCACGAGCCCGGCGCCCGAGAAGGCGTACTCCGAGGGTCCCGTCCCCTCTCCGACTTCGTAGGCCACCACGCTCGTCCGTTGTCGACAAGCCGCGGGTCTGACCACGTTCTACTTGGCGTCGTTGTCCATGAGCACGGCCAGATTGATCGCCTGTTCGGCAATATCCGCCCCGTAGCTCGCGCACCGTCCGAGGCTGTTGACGACCGTCCCGAAGGCGAGCAACTCCTCCCCTTTACGGTTCGAGACCCGATGGGAGAGCGCATCGATCAGCTTCTGATGCTGGGCCCGCGCATCGATCGCCTCGTTCGCCGCGTCGATGTTTCCCGTAATGAGGGCGTTGAATGCGCCATCGAGGATCGCGACCGCGGACGAGGCTGCCTCCTCGAACTCCTTGACCAGCTTCGGGTCGAGCGTCTTCCCCTCGGCCAGCACCGGGTAAGTCATCGCGATCCGCTGAGCGTGGTCCCCGATTCGCTCTAGAAGTTTTCCGACCAGCTGATAGCCGTGGATGGCACGATGGTCGAACCCGTTGCCGTTCGACATCTGGGCCGTGCTGCTGAGGTGATACTGCTTGGCGACCATCCAGTACAACCGGTCAACATCCTGGTCCCGAAGGGCGACGTCGTGGGCCAAGGCGCCGTCCGACTTCTTCAGGGCCGCGATGGCGTCCTCTACCATCGCCCGGACGGTGAGGTGCATGCGCCGGATACACTTCTCCGAACTAAGCTCGGAGGGATCGGAAAGATCCTGGATCACGAGCGTGTTTCGACTCTCCTCGATTACCTCGGGACCGATTACTAGACGACAGAACTCACGTGCCACGCGACGCACGAAGGGTCCCTGGTCGGGAGGAAAACGGATCTCAATGACCCCGAACCCGGAAATGTACGCCCCGATGAACTTCCGAAGGAGGTGGTCCCGTTCTTCCTCTCCCTTCTCCTGGAAGATCTTACGACGCGCGGCCGTCTTCTCCGCTGCATGGGGGCGCACGGAGACGGTGCCGTCCGTTTCGGTATCGACAAAGAGGGTGTCCCCGGCCTTCAAGCCGGCGTTCAGGACCCAGCGCTTGGGCAGAGAAACCAGGTACGTCGAGCCGCCCGCGAGCTGTAGCTTGCGCCCTTCCATGGAGGCTCTACCAATGAGCGAAGCCTTACGAAGGGATAAGGGTTGAATCTATAGACTATATCTATCATACCGAAAGTCAATTGATTACGGATAAATCGGCCGAGACAGGCCAAATAGACCTGTCACCTCGTCAACCGTGATGGGTGTAGGCGTCGTCGGTCGTGTAGGACCTCGGAACCTTCGGGCCGATGAGGGAGAGGTCGCGGGGCCCTCGGTTGAGGGCCCGAGCGGTCGCGGGACCGGCGGGCCCGTGGCCCCATCCTCTGTCGGTTCGGAAGATCGAACTGAGACCCGACGCAGTCCCGCACGCCGAATGCCCATCTACATCGGAGTGGCCGTGGCCATCGCGGTCGTGGTGATCGTTCTCGCCTACACTCTCACCGGTGGATTTCAGCACACGAGCGGACCCCCCACTGAGGTGATCCTCCCCCACGGGACGACCTACGCGATTGGGGGAGGGCAAAGCACGGGCATCACGCTGACCGTTTCGACGCCCTCCGTACTGAGGGGCACCTTCCAAACCGGCGCCTGGGTCACGCTATACAGGATGACCCTGACGGAATACGCATCTTTCGTGAAGAGCGGCAACGTCTCCGGCTACGAATGGACCTCGGGACAAATCTCCAGCCAATCGTACTACAACCTTACGGTGTCGATTCCCGTGGGATCCTGGGTGCTCGTGTTCGCGAATCCCAGTCCTACGCTCTCCATCGCTGTCACATTTCTCACGGACGTCACGTTGGCTCCCGCGTAGACCGGACCTGCGGGCGCGTTCTCGCGAGTAACCTTGGGCAGAAATCGTTTCGAGACCGTCCCGCAGGGACGCCGCTACAGGATCGCGAAGGTTGTCGAGATGCTCCCGGCGGGATTCGAACCCGCGTTACGGCGTCGAAGGCGCCGAATCCTTGACCGGACTAGACTACGGGAGCGCTCCCGGCCAACCCCCTTAACCGCATTCCCCCTTGAAGTGTTGCTTCGCCGATGGCAACATGCGCGGGCCAGACGATTGGTGTGGTCCCGACGGCTGAGCCTGGCCGCGGAACCGGCGCAGCTCTCTCAACTGGGAGGTTGGTTGTCCGCTGTCTTCGACATCGGAGCGGGCGTCTCGAGGGCGTAGGGCTGGTACCGGTGGCGGGGCAAGTACTCCGATCGTCGCTGACCCGTGAGGGCGTAGACCGTCTTTTCCCCCACCTTGCAGGCGTTGTCGGCGATCCGCTCGAAATGACGCGCCACGAGCAGCGAGTCCGCAATTCGGGGCGTGTTGTTGGTCTTCGCACTCAGTTCTCGTAGAACGATCCGGTTGGCCTCGCGGTGGAGTTGGTCGACCTCATCGTCCTTGTGAAACAGCTCACGAGCAAGGTCCGACCGGTCGTGACCCAGGGCCTCGAGGCATTGACGGACCATCAACTCGACCGCGGTGTCCATCCGCTCGAGGACCGCTCGGAGGTCCGCGGGTCCCTTGGAGGGGCCGGCGGTCGTGATCCGGGCCATATCGAACCCGAGCCGACCAATCCGGTCCAGGTGCGTGGTGATCTTCAGAAGACCGGTGGCTGTTCGTAGGTCCACGGCCGTGGGTTGGCGGAGAACGAGGAACGCGATGGCCGCATGCTCGATGTCCTCATCCAGGCGGTCGAGCTCGTCCCCTCGGTCGAGAACCGCTTGCGCGGCCGTGAAGTCCCCGGCGTTGAATGCGCGCCAACCATCATGGACCATGCCGAGCGCCCATTCGCCCATGGCGACCGCGCGAGCTTTCAGTTGGCGGACCTCGAGGTCATATCCGCGGGGTCGTCCTGTGTCGGCGAGGGGATCTGCGTTCATCCGAACCTTCCCGTGATGTAGGCTTCTGTAAGGGAGTCCTTCGGCCGCTCGAACAGCTCCTCGGTCGGTCCGAACTCGATGAGCTTCCCGAGGTACATGAACGCAGTGTAGTCGGCCACCCGGGCCGCCTGCTGCATGTTGTGCGTGACGATGATGAGAGTGTATTCCTCCTTCAGCCGCTTGATCAAATCCTCGATCTTCGCCGTGGCGATCGGGTCGAGGGCCGAGCATGGCTCGTCCATGAGAAGAACCTCCGGCTCTACCGCGAGCGCCCGCGCGATGCAGAGCCGTTGCTGCTGGCCGCCGGAAAGAGAGACCGCGGGCGCGTCGATCCGGTCCTTCACCTCCTCCCAGAGGGCCGCCTGCTGAAGGCTGCGCACGACCTGCCGGTCGGTCTCCTCTCTCGAGGGACGCCCGTTGAACCGTAGGGCGGCGCTCACATTGTTGTAGATCGACATTGTGACGAACGGGTTCGGCTTCTGGAAGACCATGCCGATGCGCCGGCGCACGCGAACGGGGTCGAGCTCGTAGATGTCCTCCGCGTCGAGGAAGACCTGCCCCTCCACCCGGGTCCGGGCGACGGTCTCGTGCATCCGGTTGAGGCAGCGGATCAGCGTCGACTTCCCGCAACCGGACGGTCCGATGATTGCGCTGACTGCCCGCTCCGGGAACTCGATCGAAATGTCCGTGATCGCGGCCTTCTCGCTGTAGTACGCGGTGAGGCGGTCGACCTTGATCTTGACCGAGTTCATGGTTTTCTAGACCCCTCCCATTCGGACTCGCATCCGGTGAATCGCCAGCCGCGAGACTACATTCACGGCCAGGATGAGGATCAGGAGGAAGAGCGTGGCGCCCCAGGCCACCTTCTGCTGGTTCGCGGCCTCGCTTAGCGCGAACGTGTAGATCAGGAGCGGCAACGACGCTCCCTGTTGGTTCATACCCTGGAACCAGAGCGTGGAGTACCCCAGCGTGAAGAGGAGCGGGGCCGCTTCACCCGCGGCTCGCATGACCGCGAGTAACACTCCCGTGGCGACGCCCGGTATCGAGGCGACCAGGACGATCCGAAGTGTGGCCTTCCACTTCGAGATGCCGAGGGCCAGCGCGGCTTCTCGAATGGAGTTGGGGACCACCCGCAGGGCTTCCTCGGTCGTGCGCACCACGATCGGGATCATGATGGCCGATAGGGCGAGAGCGCCGGTATAGAAACTCAGGGCGATTTGGGGGTAGTAGATGACGAAGTAACCGTAGATGAACGCCCCCATGATGATGGACGGGACTCCCGTGAGGACGTCCGCGGTGAAGCTGATCGCCCGTCCGAGTCCTCGAGCGCGGTACTCGGATGCGAAGATGGCGGCGAGGACGCCCACCGGGACCGAGATTCCCGAGGCGAGGCCCACGACGATCAGCGTCCCCTGGACGGCGGGTCCAATCCCGACGGTCTTGCAGGAGATGGCCGAGCAGGGTAGTGGTTGGACCGTCGTGAGGAACTGGGCCTGGAAGAGGACCGCTCCTCCTTGGACGAAGGATTCGTACACAATGCTCACAAGCGGGTAGAGGACGGCCAGGACACAGAGCCCGGTGAGCACGGCGATGATGCGGCTCAGGAGCTTGCGGCGAGCGTAGCGGTCGAACGGCCTCATTCGACGATCCCCCCTCCCCCACCCTTGAGGACCCGCCAGACGAGGAGCCGCGCGGCGACGTTCACGGCAAGAGCGATGACCAGCAGGATCAGGCCTGCCTCGAGGATAGCGGACTCCTGGAGGGGTCCAGAGTTGCTGAGGAGCTCGTTCGCGATGAGGCTCGCGATTGTCTGGCCCTGGGACAAGAGAGAGGTCGGAATCCGGTCGGTGTTGCCGATCACCATCGTCACCGCCATCGTCTCTCCCATGGCGCGTCCGAGTCCGAGCATCGTACCGCCGACGATGCCCGAGCGTGCGTACGGGATCATGGCGACACGGGTGGTCTCCCAGTCAGTGGCGCCCAGGCTCAACGCGGCCTCCTTCTGGGCCTGGGGGACCGCGGCCAGGGTGTCGCGGCTGATGGCGCAGATCGTGGGCACGATCATGACCGCGAGGATGATGCTGGCAGTGAGAACGTCGAGGCCGATCGGCGTGCCGTCGAAGAGGCCGGTAAACCCAAGGTACCGTTTCAGCCCTGGCTCGATGGTCGAGGCCATGTAGGGGTGAATGACGTAGATCCCCCAGAGCCCGTAGATCACCGACGGGACCGCGGCGAGGAGCTCGATGGCGGTGCCGGCCGGACCTCGGAGCCATCGCGGTGCGTGGGTCGTGAGAAAGATCGCCGACCCGAGTGCCAGCGGGAAGGCGATAACGAGCGCGATCGCGCTCGTCAGCAGAGTGCCGACGACAAACGGCATCACTCCGAAAACTTGAGGGTTGGAGGTGGGACTCCAGACCGTCCCCCAGAGAAACGAGAGACCGAAGACCCGGAACGAGTATCGGGCGCCGTACACGAGGATCGCGACGATGGCCGCCGCGAGGCCAATGACCGATAGTCCAACGGCCGTGACGAGGCCGAAGAAGATTCGGTCGGGCCACCGGGACGCGGGCCGGGCCCGCGAGGGGGCCCGCTGCACCACGGCCGGGGATGAAGAAGAAGTGGAAGGGGTTGACGGGTCCATCCGGAGCACCTCGACGGGCGGCCCGTCCGGCTTCTCTACTGGCTCTAGGTCGGGACGCAGACCGGGATTGTCTCCGTACCAAAGACCATCGAGTTGATGGACGTGAGGTCAGCGCTCACGATGGCCGAGGTCAGGGGAACGTAGTAGAGCAGGGCCGACTGGTTCTGTCCGACCGTCACGATCCAGTGCAGGAAGTTGACCAGGTTCTCCGCGTTCGTCAGCGTGTAGCTGCTGTACGCGTTGAGGTTCTGATAGACCATCACGTACGTGAGGGACGTGATCGGATAGTCGTTGGCCCCCGGTGCGTTGAGCAGCGAGACGTTGTACCAGTCGCCGGTGCCCGCCGGAAGGGTGACGTTTGAGTCGACCAGCGCGGACTCGGTGTTGGCGACGCTCGCATGAATGAAGGTCCCCTTGGGGTTCTGGACGTTCCCGACACCGACACCGGACGCCGCGTTCAGCGCGTAGTTCAGGTCGACGTATCCGATCGAGTCGGGAGTTGTCCCAACCGTGGATGCTTCGCCGCCGTTCCCGGAGGCTCCGACGCCGATGGTGATGTTGGTGGGCCAGGCGGTGTTCTTTCCGTAGGTATGGGCCCAAGCGGCGTTCTCGACGCTCATGAAGCTCGTGAAGATGAACGTGGTTCCGCTTCCGCCCGTCCGGTGGACGGGGACGATCGTGGCGACCGGGAGCACGACGTGGGGGTTCAAGGCCTGGAGGGCCGTGTTATTCCAGTTCGTGATCGTGCCGGAGAAGATCTGCGCGAGCACGCTCCCGTTGAAGTTCAGGGACGTGGAGATGCCGGCCAAGTTGTAGATGGGGACGACGCCACCGGCGGACTCGGGGATCGTTAGGATTCCCGGCGCGGCCGCCCGTTGGGCGTACGTGAGGGGAGCGTCACTGGCTCCGAAGTCCACGGTCTTTGCCGTGACCGCCTGGATACCGGCGGAGCTGCCTGCGGAGTCATACGTGACGGCGGCCCCATTCCAGTAGGATACCGCCCACTGGTCCATCAAGGGGGCGACCAGGGTCGACCCTTCGCCCTTGAGTTGGACAAGGCTGGGGAGTGTGCAGCCCACACCGGTGGAGCTGCTGCTCTTGCTGTTGAACCATCCGGCCGAGTACCCGACGACGACGATGAGGAGGATGACAATGATTACGGCAACTACCGCAATCATCGGTCCTCGGCCTCGTCCCTGTCGTTGGATTACCGGCGTTCCGGTCTGCTCTGGCGCGTTTGTTCCCGTTTGGCTGCTACTCATTTTTCTCCTGCCGTTCTTCCGTTTACGGACTGTATGGTTGGCATCGACCGTCGGGTGGGAGCCCGTCCGCGGGGCGGCTGGGCATCGCAGTCGACATCGAGTCAACGAACTTTACACGGGACTTATACTAATCTGCCGTAGAGTATATAGATTACAATAGTAATCTATCTGACACAGGTTGTCAAGCAACTTACTTTGTTGCCCCGGGTTTCGACGATAGAATCGCCTTGGGGGGAGGGATTTGGGGTGCGGTGGCTCGTTCGGTTCGGATACGACGGTCGTTCGTTCGCCGGGTGGGCCCGCCAACCGGGTCTGCGGACGGTGGAAGGTGAACTTCTCCGCGGCCTCGTCCGCCTCGGGGTAACCCCTTCGGCGGAGGCCGCGAAGGTTGCCGTAGCCAGCCGAACCGACCGAGGGGTATCCGCGCGCGCGAACGCCTTCGTGGTATCGACCGAACTTCCGAGCGCGGTTCTTCTGCGGTCCCTCAACGGGATCTCCACGGAAATGACCTGTTCGGCCGCGGCACCTGTCTCGGACGCATTCCGAGTGCGGGGGGCCGTCCGGCGAACCTATCGCTATTTCGAACCGCTCGGTGAGCATCATCCCGAGCGATGGGAACGCGCAGCCCGCCTCTTCTCCGGTACGATTGATGTCCGGTCGTTCGGGCGGGTTCTTCCCGCCGGAGTGCCTGTCCTAAGGTCCGTGGAATCAATCACGGTGACCCCCGTGAAGGGAGGTCTCATGGTGGAGATCCGCGCGCCCTCGTTCGTGTGGGGGATGGTCCGAAAGATCATCGCGGCGCTCCGGGAGTACGATGGCGATCGACTGACTCTCGCACGACTTGAGGCGGCAACCAAGGGTCAGGTTCGTCTCACCTTGCCGATGGCAGAGCCGGAGGGTCTCGTGCTGTGGGAGGTCGAGTACGCCGTTCCCTGGACCTTGAAGTGGGACGGGCTCAACCGACGCCAGCAGGCGAGGGTTCGTTCTCAGAGGGACTCTCTCTGGGTTCAGTCCGAGGTGCTCAAGGCGCTGGCCGCTCCCTGAGCCGGACCCTCCTAGATCCGGCCCAGCGCACGGCTACCCGACCCGTTCCCAACGCTCGAGCTTCTGGACCGCGCTGAGCGTCGACCCGCGCTGGATCTCCTCCCGAACGCGGTTCTCGTGTTCGAGAACGTCCAGAGCACGGTTCGCGATCTCCTGCGCCCGTTCGCGCGGGACGACGACGACCCCACTCACGTCTCCCACGATCCAATCCCCCGGCCGGACCCGCTGACCGCCGACCGTGACCTCGACCCCGATTTCCCCGTGACCCTTCGGCTCGCCGGCGTTCGAGCTCACCGATCGGCTGAACGCGGGGAACCCGATTTCGAGAATCGTGTCGAGGTCTCGAATGGCACCGTCGACGACGACCCCCACGATGTGGCGGCCGTGCGCCGACCAGCTCGCGAGCTCACCCCAAACCGCGGTGGTCCCGCCCCCCGCGTCGACCACGATGACATCCCCGGGGCCGGCTCGGTCGACCGCTTCGACCGGTTTCGCCCAGTCCCCGTCGCGGGTCACGACGGTCACCGCGGTCCCCACCATCCGAACGGTCGGGCCCTTGAGGTGCGGAAGAAGGCCATGCATGGCTCCCTGTCGCATCATCGCGTCCGTCACGTTCGGACTCGAGACCTTGAGGAAGGCCGCCCGGAGGTCCTCGCCTCCGTACCGACGGAAGTGCTCGCTCGCGACTTCCTTCTGGGTCCGGATCGCCTCGACGATCCGTTGGGTCGCCTCGACGATCTTGGGGCTCTTTGTGATCGCCCCGCCGACGATGAGAATGCGGCCACCGGCACGCACCGCCTCCGCGACGCTCTCGCTCGTGAGGCCGCCCGCGACCGCGACCGGAATGGGGGAGGCTTTCGCGAGCTCTCCGAGGACCGCGAACGGCGTCTTCCCCGCCATTTGCATGTCGATCCCGACGTGCCAGCAGACGGCCGCGGCGCCGAGCTCGGCGACCCGCTTCGCCCGCGCCACTGGGTCTGCGACCCCGAGCAGGTCGACCATCACCTCAGCGCCGTACAGCTCCCCGCCCCGGACCGCGTCCGCGATGGTGTCGTCGTCCGCGGCGCCCAGGACCGTGACGACGTCGGCCCCTGCCTTCGCGGCAATCTCGACCTCGAAGGCACCCGTGTCCATGACTTTGAGGTCGGCGACGATCCGGTGGTCGGGAAACGCCTTCTTGAGCTCCCGGACGGCGTCCAGGCCCTCGCTCTTGATGAGGGGGGTCCCCGCCTCTACCCAGTCCGCTCCCCCTTCGACCGCCTCGCGCGCTGCGAGGAGGGCGCGGGAGAGATTCTCGAAGTCGAGCGCGACCTGGAGGACGGGTCGGTCGAGTCGCATGTCCTGCCGAGAGGGCGGGCGATATTAACCGTGCCAGGGCTTCGGCCTACCGTGCGCCGCCCACCCCAGGGGTCCGTTCGGCTGGTCCATGGCGACGCGCGCCGTCTGAACGGGATCGCGGACGGGTCGGTCCATCTGGTGCTCACATCGCCTCCCTACCCGATGATCCCGCAATGGGACGGGCTCTTCCGCGCCCTCGGCGCGACCGACTACGCCGGGATGCTTCGCGTGCTGGCCGCTGCGTGGGCCGAGGGCCAACGCGTTCTCGTCCCCGGCGGGATCCTCGCGGTCAACATCGGTGACGCGCTCCGATCGGTCGACGGGGAGTTCCGCCTCTGGCCGAACCCGGCCGAGACGTTCGTGTCGGCCTCCCGCCTTGGCCTGGTCCCGCTCCCGTACATTCTCTGGAAGAAACCCACCAACCGCCCGAACGCTTTCCTGGGCTCGGGGTTCCTACCGCCGAACGCCTACGTGACGCTCGACTGCGAGTACATCCTCCTGTTCCGGAAGGGAAGGCTCCGCCGTTTCCCGACCCACGATGTCGCCCGACTCGCCAGCCGTTTCTCGCGAGAAGAAAGGGACCGCTGGTTCAGCCAGGTCTGGACCGACATCCGAGGGGCCCGACAAGACTCGCCCCGCGGGAGGAGCGCCGCTTTTCCTCCTGAGCTCGCCGAACGGTTGGTGCGGATGTTCTCGGTCGAGGGAGACACGGTCCTCGACCCGTTCGCCGGAACCGGGACGACCCTCTGGGCCGCGGCCCGTTGGGGCCGGGACGCGATCGGAGTGGAATGGGACCGTGGCGCTTATCTCGCTCTTGAGGCGAGCGCGCAAGCGCAGGGGTTCACGACCTCGGTTCGAGCGGCGGGTTGTCGGGAGGCGGCGAAGATGGGGGCCGGGCGCGGTGGGCGAGCTCCTCGTCCACGGCGAGCTTGAGGTACCGGAGCGCCGAGCCGCTCAGTCGGTCCATGTGGAGCAGTAGGTAGTGAAGGTAGAGGCGCTCCGGCCGGTGCGAAGGCCCCGGGATGCGGCCGGGGAGAGGGCGATGGCGGTCGATCGTCTCAGCGTGGTTCTCATGCTCCGGTCCATGGAACTCGCGGCCGGCCGGGCCGACCAACGGCGGATAGAGTCGGTCGACCGGGTCGTACCATTCGTTCGGGGGCCTCGAGGAGATGGACGGTTCCGGTGGAACCTCCACCATCCTTCCCTTCAGGTACGGATGGACCGGTCGACCGGGGTCTTGCAGCTCTCCGATAGGCCGCCCGGCAACGTCCTCCACGATCGTCTTCAGGCTCCAGCTCGTCCGGCGGCGCGGCGGGCCTGCGATCGTCGCGTCCGCGCCCACGTTCCTCGTCCGGCTCTCGGACCCCTATAAACCTCCCTTTGGAGCGGCAGCGGACCCGTCCGAAGTCGGCCGAGGTCGACCTAGGGTCGCGTCGAGGAACTCGTACTCGGGCGTCGAGGCGACGATCGCCAACGGTAGGTGAAGTTCCCCGACCCTCCAGAGCGATTCGGAGTACCCGGTCTCCCTCGGAAGCCGCGCCCGCGGCAGCCACTCAGCCTCCGCGCCGGTGAGCCCGAAGAACGTCCGTGTCTCGGCCGAGACTTGGGGGAGGCGAAGGAACGCGGTTGCGTACAGGTTCCGGAGGAGCGAACGCCCTGCGGGGCGAGCAAGGAAATCGTCCGGGCTCTGTGAGAGGACCAACACTCCTGCCCCGTAGTGTCGGACGTGTCGCACGACCCGATCGAGGAACTCCTCGGTCGTCGCATGCCGGGCGAGCAGATGCGCCTCGTCGACCAATAGCAGCTTACCGCCCGTGCGATTGGCGAGGCGACCGTACGCCCAATCGAGGACGTACGTGAGATGGAACGGCAACTGATCGTCGGGCACTCCCTGGAAGTCGACCGATACGACCATCTCGGTGGGGCGGGCGGTCGTCGGCCCGTCCAACGCCCGTAGCGAACCCGACCGGAACACTTCGAGCAGCTTCGCGAGGCGGGTTGCCGTCCCTTCCCGGTCGACCACGCGTTCCCGAAGGTCTCGCAAGGTCGGCACGTCGGGTCCTCTCTCGTAGAGTTGTGTCACGGCCGCGTCGAGCTCGGCCGCCTCCTCGTCCCGGAGACTGGGGAAGAGGGCGCGCAGCATCGTTGCGACCCGGGCAGCCTTCTCCCGCCGATCACCGCGGGTCGTCACCGGGTCGAGCGGGTTGAGCCTCCCCCCGACCCCGTCCGCCACCCGTATGGTGGAACCTCCAAGGGCCTCGACCAGGGTCGAGTACTCCCCAAGAGGGTCCAGGATGGCAATCGAAGTGTCGGGTCGAAGCCACCGAGTCCGCAGCAAGACCAACGCCGCGGCGAACGACTTGCCCGCGCCCGTCGTACCGAAGATGCCCCAGGAGTGGCTCGCATGGGACCACCGGTCGACGAAGACCGGGCTTGCATCGGAAAGCGCGAGGCCGAGCAAAACTCCTCCCGGTTCCAAGATTGACTCGTCCCCGAACGGGAAGAGCGAGGCGAGCCCGTCGGTCGGCAAGGTGTGCCAGTACCCTGAGGGCCGGGGTTCGGCAGCGGACAGGTCGCTGGGAAGGAGCGTTTCTCGGATCTCGTACCGAGGAACCCGCGAGCGGAATCCGATCACAGAGAGCCGTTCGGCAAGGCGGGTTCTCTTCGCCTCGACGTGCGGTCGGGTCGGAGCAAGAACGATGAACCGAATCCCGACCTTCCAGAGCTCCTGGGTCCGACGGGCCACCGCACGGCCGAGCTCTTCGGCGCTCGCTCGCTCAACCTCAAGCTCGGCCGTCTGCCCTCCATTACCTCCGGTGGCAAGCTCGGCCTCGGCCACGGCTCTCGCCCCGTGAAGGAGTTCGAGGGCATTCGCCGAAGAGATCCGGTGCGCCTCCACTGACAGCTCAAGCGTCTCATTTGTCGGGAGAAGGCGACCGAGGAATCCGAAGGGGACCTCGGGGGGAAACTGCCGGACCAGGAGCGGAGCACGATAGCTCCGACCGACGCGCCAGAAGGTCGGTGCTTCGACCGGTGCCCTCGCCGGAACGGAATCGTTCATGAACGGGAGAATACCGGCAAGCGAAGTGTGGGTCGGGTCCGCTCGGCCACCAAGAGGGGGACGAGGCTCATGCCCAGGAGGAGGCCGCGAAAGGGGACCAAGGGTGGAGGTGGAACGAGGAATCCTACGGTGGCGCACCCGAGAAGGCCCAGCGCGATGGCCGGCCCGGTTCCGATACCTCTCCGGGTGAGGGCACCCCGCCGCCGGGAGATCGAGATCCATCCCGCTAATGCGAGAGCGGCGAGGGAGGCCGTGGGCGCGACAAGGAACGGAACCAGAAACGACAGCGCGCCGCAGACGACCCCCGAACCGACGGCCGCGCTGAACGCCTCGAACTCGAAGAGGGGAGTGACGCGCGCCCCGTCGGTCATGCCCCGGTCGCCTCCGCGGGCCAGCCGAACCGATACGCGGCCTCAGCCAAGGCCCGGTCCCGAAGTCGGGTCGGTCGGAGGCCGATAGAGCCTAGCCGCTCGAGAAGATTCGCGACCTGTCCTTCCAAACGACCGATAGCATCTGCGTCGGCCTCGAGCGTGCCCAGAACAAAGTACACCCGACGGAGGTGCCGACGACGACAGAGCAGAGTGACCAGTTCGGAGTATCCTTCGAGCGCCCGAGCCTCCGGACCGGCTCCCGAGCGGCTCCCCGGACGAACGGCTTGAGAGCGGATCGGCGTCGTGGTGGCGAGGAACGAGAAGCTCGCGTCCGTGGAGCGAATCAGTTCGCGATAGAGCTCGAAGCGTCGGGCGAGTTCGTCTGGGGGCAGGTACGCGATGGGCGTACCGCCGGTGCGAACGATTGCCACGTAGCGGTGGGAGGCCAGCTGCAGGAGTCCCTGGCGGACGAGGGGACGGGAGGCCGCGCGCGTCACGGCACTCCTTGGGCCGATGGACCGGAACTTCCAGGACACGAACGCGAACGCCCGTTCGTCCACGGCTTGGCCGTCCGGTCGCCAGACCGATACGACGAAGCCGACCAGCACGACCGGGAGCCACACCCACGGGCTCGCGAACGCGGACAGCAACGCCCCGGTCGCCGCGTAGATGACGAACTTGAGCGCATCTCGGGAGGAGGGGAACGGTCCGAGCCGCATTCGGCGGTCCAGCCGTTCGGGAAGGCCGATAACGAGAGGGCCGCCCCCGGACTCGCCCATCTCATTTCGGCCCTCCGTGATGCAACGGGGGTTGGGGCGATGGGCCGTTCTTTCCCGGTGACGACCCGACATGTCGCATCAATTGCCATGCCCCGTGACCGAGGAGCTCACTGACCACGAGTGGGGCTGCCGCCGGCGCGGCCGCCGATCCGGCGACTCGGGTTGCCCCGGCGAACGCCCCTCCCGCGGCGCTGCTCGTGCGCATCCCGCTCGCCATCGGCCCCAACGAGGAGGTGGCGGCCGAGGGTGTGAGCTGGAGCCCCCGCTGCACGTTCGAATGGACCATGCCGGATGCGCCACCGAATCCGAAGGAAACCAGAGAGGTTCCGGCCAACGAGAGAAAGTAGGGGGAAGCTACGGCCACGGCAAGATAGGAGACCAGCATGACGGGGTTCGGACTCGCGACGGCGAGTTCGAGCGGAACAACGAGGACGCACGGTAGGAATGCGAGCTCGCCAAAGAGCAGCCACCCTCTTCGGGCGAGGGGTGAGAGTGGGCGCAGGGGCCATACCAGCGTAAAGATCGGCAAGAGGACGAGCAGGACGGCCAGGGCAGCGTCCCGAATCCCGACCCCGAGAAGCAACGCGAACACCGCCGCGAACTCGACAAAGGAAAGCACGAACGCGAGGGCCCCGTTGTCCCACGAGAACGAGACCTGTCCCCAGCCGGCCAGGTTCACCCAGTGCTGCCAAGCCCCGCCGTCCCACCCCGACACGACTGGGTAGAGGCTTCCGGCAACGCCGAGGACAGCGCTGGCGATCGGTACGGTGAAGTTCGCCCCGACCACGCCGAGGACGAGACGGGGGAGGAGCGCGTCCAATGCGTCCGCCCACCGGGTGATGATGGACCGGGACAGGTAGAGGACCGCGACGCCGAGGGCAACGAGTGCGACAGCAGGGTCGACCACGTTCGAGAGAATGAACCCTGAGAAACGGGCCGCCGTAGTGAGGTAGTTCGCAGCGCCGCTCCCCGGGCCAAGGATGGGTGGGAAGAGCGCACCGGGTTGGAGCTCGGGAACGAGGAGGTTGTCGTACGTCGGCCCGATGATGGCGGTGATGATTGCCGTGAGACCCGCGAAGAGTAGGAAGAGAATGGTACGAACCAGATCGCCCAGGTCGACGGAGGGGATTGGCACCGTCTCCCTCCTAGCTACCCGTCAGAACCCAATGCGCGAGTCCGTAGAGGAGGCCGGTGACCGCCGCCATGAACAAGAGTGTCCCGATCAGGGCGTCCCGGGCCCGGTCTTTGGCTTGGATCTTCTTCGTGATGTCGTTGGAGAACCAGCTCAATGCGACACGAGCCCAGACGAGCGACAGGATTCCGCTCCCGGCGAGAGCGACCAGCTCGACCAGCCGATTGATCGATGCCGAGAAGTTGCTCACGGGTGTCGAGGGGGGCGCCGCATAGGTCCGGACGTCGGCTGTGGCGGGATGGGTTGGATGACCCCCTGGGATCGGCATGAAGGCCACGGCGATCAACAGGATTGGAATCGCACGCAGTCGTCCGGAGAAGGACTCCCCGCGAGCGGTTAGCGACCAACTTCGGACGACCACGAGAGCACCTCCTCCCCGTCGGCTCCACTCTCCGAGCGGACCGTGCCGTCGGAGACCAGTCGGTCGATTGTCGAGCGGACGACGCTGAGGGAAACCCCCGCTTCCTCGGCCAAGAGCTCGACCGTGAATCGTTCCGCGCCTTCGGCCGGCTCGATGATGTGCTTGAGGGTTGACACAGGGTCAGGTCCGAGGACCTCACGGCGCGTCCCTCGAGCGCGGCGCCGCCAAAGCAGCACCATGATACCGGCGCCGCTCACCGAGACGAAGACCACCAGGAACCATGAGGGATCAATTGTAGGCAGGCCCGTCGAGTTGTCGGTCGGACCGGGCACTACCGAAGGAGGTGGTGGAGGGGTGGGAGGCGGGACGATCGGGTCCGGCGGTCGGGTCAGGACGACCGTGAGATCGGTCCTCACGGATCCGCCTAGAGGATCCGTCATGGAGACCGCGAGTTCCACCGACCCATTCCCGTGCGTTGGAAACAGACAGTAGTACGCCCCATCCGAAGGGACCGTTCGGTTCCAGGATTCGTTGTCGCTCGCGTTCAGGTCCAACAGGAACGGCGGGATCCCACCCTGGACGGAGAGGTTGACCGCGAGCGTCTCGTTGGGCGAGGCCGGTCCTTGGGTGGCCGTGACCTCCGCTGATAGGGATGGGACGAGCGGGACCGTCAGGGTCGCCTGCCAGGTCGCGCCGCACCCATCGGCCGCGCCCGTCACGATCGAGAGGTTCCCTTCGCGGCCATACGACCCGCTCCACGCGAAGTCGCCGACGTTCGAAAGGGTCCCGTTCCCGACCGACCCGTTCGAGGGTGTGAGCTCCGGGACCACCCACCAGGAGAATGGCGGACAGCCAGAGAGCACGTCTCCGGTGACCTCGGCGATCGCGCCGTAGGACGTGAACGAGCGAGCTCCACTCGCGTTGGCGGCGAGCGGGGGGTCGACCCGCACGCCCGCGGAGTTGTTCGTTCCGATGCCACCGAGAGCGTCGGTCGCCCGGATACCAATTCCGTACTCACCAGCGACCGCGAGCGGGAGGGTTAGGACTCCGCCTCCGTCGGAATCGACGTTCTCCGTGCCGCCCGAACCGTTCCCCGAGAAGTTCCAGGTCAGCGAAACCGGCAGAGCCCCGCCCACGAGCTGGACCTCTAGGAGCGCGGTGCCGCCGACTTCCCCGACGGGGTCGACAGGTTCCGTCGAGAGCTGGGGCGGGGGCACGACGTGCTCGTAGAGGACCGTGCTCGCCGTCGGTCCTCCGGGTTGAGGCGGGTACGCTCCGAAGAGGACCTCGTCGGTCCCCGGCGCGGTGAACGTGCAGGAGAACGCGGTCCCATTGGGGACCGTGGCGGATCCGTAGACCGATCCGATGGTCGCGTTCGAGCAATCGAAGAGCGTGACCGCCCCCGTCGGCTCACCTTCGGCAATCCCCGTGAACTCGGCCGGCACCCCTACTTCGGCTACGTAACTGGCCGGTGCGATGGCCACCTCGAGGCCGTTCCCGACGGAGAGGACCTCGGTGACCGAAGCGTTCACGAGACTGCCGTCTGTGTCGCTCGCGACCACCGAAGGGACGAACTCCCCTGCCGAGAACCGGTGGCCCACCGAGAACGAACCCGGGGCGGGGAGAGTGACGCTCGAATGGACGCCATCATCCCAAATGACGTCCAGCGTGTACGGAGGCTCGCCCCCGGTGACATTGCCCTCGAGGATCGCGAGGGCTCCGGGGAAGAGGGGGTTCGGGCCTAGCTCAATCCCCGAGAGCGAGAGAGGGACGACAATCGATACGTTGGATTCGCTCGTCTGCTCGAGGACGGTTACGCTCGCGTCGCAGGCGAGGACGGCGCCCGACCGGACCGCCACAGTCACCGTTCCCGAGTCGAAGGAATCGGCCGTGAACGTGGCGGACGGCCCGGCGGTGGCATTCAGGAGTCCCGTCGCGTTCCCGGGTCCGACCGACCATCGGAACCACAGCGGCGTCACCCGGCACAGCGGGGATCCCACCGACCAGACCGCTTGGAGGGTGAGATTGGAACCGGTCCGCAACCCGTAGGACGGCGGGTCGACCGTGAGAGCGGCCCCTGATCCGTTGGGGGAGAGAGGGGAGATCGTGTTCGCCCGGAGCTCCGGGGCCGCGGCAGCGCCCGAATGTCCTGCGGTCGCGAGGAGCAGTCCCGCGAGCAGGACCGAGTCGATGGCGAGCGGAATCCAGCGGGCCGTTCGTTCGGTGCCGACCTCCGTCACGCCACCACCCGAGGTCGAGCATCGGGGGCCGACTATTTCCCGCGGCAGTTCCCGGCGGTGGATGGAAGGTGCACCGCTATGGGGCGAGCGACAGCGCGACGTGCTCGCGCGAGAACGGCACCAGGGCCGTCTCGTAGGCGACCGTCAGATGGGCGGCCGACAGCGCCGTACGGGCCTCTCGGACGACGGTCGCCGTCGGACGTTGCTGGGTGACCGACCGAACCTTCAGCATGAGGATTCCCCGACCCTCAGGGGAGAGGCACGCCCGCGCGTTCTCGGCGAAGATGCCGGCCTGGTTCCGCTGGGCGATGTCCTGGTAGAGTAGGTCGGCCGCCCCGACGTCCGCCTGGTAGCGCTCGGGCAGCTGCGCATCCGCGAGGATCGGAACGAGCCCGGGTCGCTGTCTCGCGAGCGCGAGGAGCCGAGCGAACGAGGTCGGGCTCTTCTCGATCGCGAAGACGGTCGCCTCGGGCCAGAGGTCGGAGAGATGGCTTACGGTCGTGCCGTGGGCGGCTCCGAGGTAGAGGACGGTCCGGGGCCGGCCGAGGACGTCCGCAGGCGCTCCTTTCAGGAGGAAGGCTGCGAGCTTCGAGCGGAACGGGTCCCAGGCCCGGTACTCCACGCCGTCGACCGTCGAGAGCGCCTCTCCGTAGACGCTCGTTCCGGGGGTCCGATTGACCGTGTAGAGGTCCCTACCGTCTCGGTAGACCCTCTCCCAGGGGGTGGGCTTCATCGGGACGGTACCGTCCCGGCCAGGAACTCGACCTCGACGGGAGCGTTGAGCGGTAGGCCGGCGACGCCGAGCGCGGCCCGCGCGGGCCGGCCGGCCTCTCCGAACAGTTGGACGAGAAGGTCGGTCGCTCCGTTCGCCACCTCGTGCTGACGAACGAACCCGGGGGACGAGGCCACGTAGACGGTGACCCGGAGGAAGCGCCGAACGCGATCGATCGACCCCAGCTCCGCCGCGAGCGCGCTCAAGGCTTGCAACGCGGCACGGCCGGCGAGCTCCCGGGCGACCTCGAGCGGTACGTCCCGGTCCACGAGCCCCGGGTGCACGACGCTCCCCGCCTGGGTCACGATCTGTCCCGAGACCCAAGCCCGGTCCCCATCGAGCACGACCGGGGAGTAGGTGCCCGCGGGCCGTGGGGGCGGGGGAAGCTCGAGCCCGAGCTCGCGAAGCCGCTCGGAAGGGGTCGAGGTCATGGCAGAGGAGAGCCGCACGGCCGAAAAACGTGTGCGGGCCGTTCGGACGCCGGAGTAATGAGGGGAAATCGGCTCGCGTCGGCCGATGTCTCTCTTCCGACGCTTCCGTCGGGACAAGGAGGACGGGTCCGGGACCGAGCCGCCCGCCTCGACCGAACCTTCCGCTCCCACCGAGGAGTCGACCCCCGCCCCCTCCCCTCCCCCAGAAGAGGCGCCCGCCCCGGGCCCCCCGGTTCCCCCGCCCGATGCGCCCGCGCGCATCCCTCCCCCGCTGCCCGACCGCCCGGCCGCCGAGCCGAGCCCGCCGCCTCCGCCCCGCGCCGACGGGATATCGAAGTGCTTCGTCTGCGGAACGGCGCTCGAGGGTAAGACCTGCCCCACCTGCCGGATGACCTGGGTCGAGTGACCGGCAGCGCGTCACGGGCGGTTTCGCCCGCGGGTTTTTGAGCTCCCCGGTTCCAAGTCCGCGCCATGAGTTCTCCCAGCCCCGCAGTCCCCGATTTCGATGCGCTCGAGCGAGAAGTCGTCGACCACCTGTTCGTCCTGCAACCGTCGTACGCGGTGGGGCTCGGGCTTCACGATTACGACGGCCTCCTTCCGGACCTCTCTCGATCCGGGACGAACCGCTGGATGCGGGGCGCGGACGACCTCCTCGCGCGACTCGCCGCGATCTCCCCGGGGTCGCTGCCGTCGGAGCGAAGGGCCGATGGCTTCCTCCTGAGCCTGCTCCTGGAGAGCCCGCTCTTCGACCTTCGCGTCACCTCCGACCTCGATCGGAACCCGATGAACTACCTCGGGGCCGTTTCCCTCACGGCCTACCTCTGCCGCGAGTACGCCCCCGTGGAGCGACGTGTCGGCGCCATCGTCCGGACGCTCGAGCAGATTCCGCAGCTGCTGCACGACGGCCGCGCCCGCCTCCAGGGGCCCCTCCCGAAGCCGTTCCTCGACCTCTCGCTCGCCATCGGGGGTGGCCTCCCTTCCCACTTCGCCGAGGCGGAGGAGTTCGCGGCCGGCGTCCGGCTCGCCGACAAGGTCCGGGCCGCCCGGCTCCCCGCGGAAGCGGCCGTCACCGAGTTCCTCACTTGGCTCCGGGAGGACGAGCTCCCGCGGGCGACCCCCGACTTCGCTCTCGGACCCGCCCGTTACCAGCAGCTCCTGTTCGTACGGGAGGGCATCGAGGCCCCGTTCGCGGACCTGCACCGGGCCGGTTCCGCCGACCTCGCGCGCAACCAGCACCGTCTCGAAGAGATCGCTCGGGCGGAGAACGTGACGGCTTCCGCGCTATTCGAGCGCCTCAACCACGACCACCCGACGGCGGGAGAGCTCCTTCCCTCGGCCCGAGCCTACGTCGAGGAGACGCGTCGGTTCGTCGAGGACCATGCCCTCGTGACCGTCCCCGAAGAGGCCCGTTGCCGGGTCGAAGAGACCCCGGTCTGGGGACGCGCGCTCTCGACGGCCAGCATGAACCCGCCCGGACCGTTCGACGCGACCTCGAGCGAGGGCGTCTACTACGTCACCCCGGTCGACGCAACATGGACCGGACGGCAACAGGAGGAGTGGCTCCGGTCGTTGAACCGATCGATGCTTCGGAACGTCACGGTCCACGAGGTCTATCCGGGGCACTACCTGCAGTTCCTGCACTTCCGGCGGTCGCCGGGCAGCCTGGCCCGGAAGGTCTACCTCTCGCCGTCGTTCGCAGAGGGTTGGGCGCACTACACAGAGCAGCTCGCGATCGAGAAGGGCCTGGGCCGTGAGAACGTCCTCGCGGAGGTCGCCCAGCTCCACGACGCCCTCCTCCGCAACACCCGATTGCTCGTGTCCATCGGCCTCCACACGGACGGAATGACCCTCGAGACCGCGACGCAGCTATTCCAGACCGAGGCGCATCTGGAGCGGCTTCCAGCGGAGCGAGAGGCGATCCGCGGGACGTTCAACCCCGAGTACTTCTGCTACACCCTCGGGAAGCTCACGATCCTGAACGCGCGCTCCCGCCTCCTAGAGACGCAGTTCGGGGGGAACCTACGCTCGTTCCACGACACGATGCTCGGTCTCGGCTGTCCCCCCATCGGCCTCCTCGACTCGCTGCTCGAGGGCGCCCGACCGGTCTGACGGCCGGCCCTCCGCCCCGCCGTCACGCTTTTCGGTCCCGACGGCTCCGCGGGGACCATGGCGGTCCTCGAGGCCCGGGGTCTCTCCAAGACCTACCGGAAAGGTCCGCGCCCGGTCCGGGCGCTCGACCGGGTCGACCTCGAGATCGACCGCGGCCGGCTGTTCGCGTTCCTCGGGCGGAACGGCGCAGGAAAGACCACGTTCATCAAAATCGCGGCGACCCTCCTGCTCCCGACCGAGGGTGAAATTCGCCTGTTCGGCCACGACGTCGTCCGCGAACCGTCGGCGGCCCGCCGACAGATGGCGCTCGTTCCCCAGGAGGGGAAGCTGTTCTACCACATGACCCCCCGCGAGCACGTGAACGAGTACCTTCGGGTACGCGGCGTCTCGAAGGAGACAGCGAAGAGCCGGACGGACGCAATCCTCGACGAGATGGGCCTTCTGAGCTACGAGAACGTGATGGCGCTGCGGCTCTCCGGGGGCCTCCAGCAGCGTACCCTAGTCGCGATGGTCCTCGCGACGGAGGCGCCATTCCTCTTCCTGGACGAGCCGACGCTCGGGATGGACCCGTTCGCCCGCCGGCAGGTCTGGGGAGTCATCCGCAAGGCAACCGCGCGGGGGTCGACCGTCCTCCTCACGACGCACTACCTCGATGAGGCCGAGCAGCTCTCGGAGGAGCTCGCGGTCATCGAGGGCGGTCGCGTCCTCTACCGGGGCACCGGCGAAGCCCTCAAGTCGACCGTCCGGCGGGAGGTCCGGGTCCAGTTCACCGGCGCGGTCCGGCCGGAGGAGCTCGTGTCGTTCGGAAAGGTCTTCGCCGAGCGAGGGCGCACGGTCGTCCTCACGACCCGCGCCTCGGTCCGGGAGCTGACGGAGTTCGCGCTCACGCGCGGGGCCGAGGTGACGGTCGGTCCGGTCACGCTCGAGGAGGCGTTCCTCGAGCTCGTCGGCCGCGGGATCGAAGAGGAGGAGTAGGGATGTCGATCCGTTCGCAGGCCTACGCGTCGTTCCGCATCTGCTACTTCAACGGCATCATGCCGCTCTGGCGTTCCCCGCTTCTCATCGCGGCGGTGTTCCTGACCCCGTTCAGCTTCCTCTTCTTCCTGTTCGTCATCGCGCCGCACGCGCTCTTCCCCTACGGTGTCGTGGGAGGGATCCTCTTCACGGCCCTCTTCACGGGGAACGGGATGCTGAACGACTGCGCCTACCTCCGGCTCGAGCGTCAGCTCCAGCAGGTGTTCGTCGCGAGCCCCGTCACCCCGCTCGCCTACATCCTCGGAATGGCGCTGAGCGAGCTCGCCTTCGCTCTCCCCGCGATGACCCTCTTCGTCGTAATCCTCTTCCTCGTACAGCCGATCGGCGCGCTCGCGGCCGCGGCCCTCGTGGGCCTGCTCCTGCTCACGTGGCTGATGGCCACCTCGCTCGGATTCTTCATCTCCACGCTCTTCAGCCAGCTCCGAGAGATCTGGCCGATCGGGACGCTCGTCTTCTCGGTACTTTCCATCATTCCCCCGGTCTTCTACCCGGCCACGGAGATCCCCGCGGGCTGGCGGTGGGTCGCCTTCCTCGCCCCGTCCACGTTCGCGGCGCAGCTCGCCGACCGCCTTGCGGGCCTCGGCGGGGCGATCACGACCGGCGTCCCGTTCCTCGATACCCCGGTCTTCGACCTGGTCGGGCTCCTGGCGTTCACACTGCTCTTCGGGTCCGCCGCGCTCTTCTTCGCCCGCTGG